>Ga0210059_1000870_pt1 | contig 42623 bp, 21 predicted proteins | sample Ectturendosymbi2_FD_188042 | JGI IMG/M metagenome (GOLD analysis project Ga0210059, IMG submission 188042) | Ecteinascidia turbinata endosymbiont from Florida, USA - Sample 2 (SPAdes) (version 2) | ecosystem: Host-associated > Tunicates > Ascidians > Unclassified | place: Key West, Florida... | reverse complement strand
GCGTTCCAGCAACGAAGTCACGCACGAGAACTTGCGCCAGTGTTTGCGAAGCCTCGACTCGGAAACTGCTTCCAACCGCGACGCAGCTCGAGACGAATGGACGTTGTCGCTGGAAAGCAGCAACGCAGATTTCCAGGTACGATCACAACTGATGCAGTTGGCTGCACTGGTTTTTTATTTCGCCAAGGCATTTCGGTCATTTTTGCTGAGACAAATTGGTCACTGAAACATTGCTGTCATTTGTCTCACGGTTGTATTTAAACTCGCTGTAGCAGTGTTAATTAGCCTATATTTGTCAGACATTCTGACCGAAATGACAATTTTTTTCGTCATATCAAACACATTTCGGTCAATGACCGAAAAAAATAGGGTTGCGGAGTCTGAGGTAAAATGTCCGACTCCGACCTTTCCAAAATTTCAGACTCCGACCCGACCCCTTAGCATAACATGAATGAAGTTTGGCTGTCAACAATTTTGTAGCAACTAGCAATCAATGGAAATCGTGGTACAAAGCAAGAAAACTCAGTTTCCATAAAATTTTCAAAAGGAACTACCATTTCAACAGGCACGAGTTAGGATTCCTAACTTAGGAGTACAATGTATAAAATGATTCAATTGGACTTCCGGAGTCGGATAAAAAAATCCTACTCCACCCAAAAACCTCCGACTCCGCAGCCCTGGAAGGTACGGATATGTTGCTTGGCTGTCTGTGAAGTTTTCCACGTCAATTCTAAACATATGAACCAGATAAATCTCAGAAATAACGCAAAAATAATTGTTTAAATTAAAGCAGGGGTGACGAACCTATCGCGGGCCACTTTGTCAGTTACCGCTGAGTCAGCGGGCCGCTCAACTTTTTAGTCATACTATGAAACCTGTTAAAAACGAAAAAAATTGTTCATCAACAGAAACAAACAACAAACGAAAGTAATAACTGCTGGTCTCGCCTGAATGCTTCGCGGTCCGCACGAAATTTTTTTGTGGGCCGCATGTTCGTCACCCCTGAATTGAAGGGATCTTCTTCAGAGATTTTTTGTTGTTTCCAGCAACTGACTCCTGTAATGTTTTCCACTGGCTCTTAAATTACCACTGCATTTTTCTGCTGTTATCTTTAACATAACTCGCTTTATCGAAGCGTGTTTGCAGAACTCCTTGCTTCATCAAATCCCTTCTTGCGTGAAAATTATTTGTTATGTTATAACCAACCATCACTCTGACTACATTCCTAAAACATCTTTCGGAATGCGTGAAACTGAATGAAGTTTAACACACAACAGTGTCTATGTGTTTTGGTGCGGGTGGGGGTAAAATACAAAATAAAAAATTGCGCCACGTTAAGTCTTCCGAAAGTGAACGCTGATAATTTTTTAGATGTTGCTTTGTGGACAACATGTCGCTGCTTTGTCGACGACAAAAAATAAATGGAATTCCTCAAAAGTCGGCACCAGCTCTTGCTGCAAAATCTCATCCGACTTGTTTTTGTGTTGAATACCAACAAATATCTGCTTACCTTCAATCAAGCTTAATTTTAGTGAATATATCCAGGAAGCGTTAAAAGAACCAGGAATTTTAAAAAATTCTTGTTGATATCTCACGTGCGTCAATATTGTTGACGCCCAAAAATCGTAAAACCGGTTCAGTAAACGGATTTTTTTGAGAAACAATGGTTTTCCGATTCCTCGCTGCAGACCAAGTTTCATTTACAACCATCCAAACGTGAAAGTTCTCATTTTTTCAGGTTATGTTTCGGATTGGCATTACTTCCGTTGCGATTTGTGAGACCTATAAAATTTGTCGATGAAATACGACATGTATGTTTCTCTGTGCAAAACGTATCGACTTTTAATTGGACCAATATAGTATTCGTTGCTGTGGCCATATGAGACGTTAACTTCAGTACAAGTCGGGCAAAGACTTCACCGACAATTTGACTTTGTCTTTGCATTAACGTTCTGGTTGCGTACCATTGTTAAGTATATTCCGGACGAAAACGTGTATGTGTTTCAAGTTAAATTTCTTTTCGCTAGTCTTTAATAATAGCAAGTTTCGAAAGTTTTTCCAGTATTTTGCAAAAAGGTGCTTGTGGGAAGAAACCCCCAAGCGCCGAAGATCCCTTTATGTTGAAAACGTCACGTCTCTCATCCATTCCCGTCCATCCTCGTGTCAGTGCAGCCGTTGACACGTGCACAGTAAGCAAACGACGAAAGTACGACTTAAATATTATAATATCGAGCTTGACTTACAGGCGCAAACCGACGGATCAGTGAACCTAAACGCAGAGTGTGCTGAGGAGCAGTCACGCTTCGATGAATTTACGGTCGGTCGATTCGAATGTATATTGGAGGGCGCTGGAGAGCTGAGCAAAAACATATCGGTCGCGAAGGACTCAGTGCAGGGCGCTGCCAAGAATATCGCAATGGATGTCGAGGAATACTTCGACGCAAAGCTCTTACGCGTTCTACCTACAGGTAACTTCTGTTGCCGGTTGGTGTCTTTTAACGCGGTTATACGTCAGCAGCTTGTTGAAAAAGTAAATGATCAAAACCACTGCTCTCCCTTTTTCAGGGATTTCTTCCGGATTCCTTCAGAAGGGATGCTGAAAATTTTAATCAAGTTTGAAATCTTGCAACGCCATTTTATCGCCTTCTATTACTGTCTTCCTTGGCGGAGAAGAACTCATTTTGATCGCTTTTTGTTTCTCAGAAAAGTTGGAAAACTATGTTTTGTACACCACCCTCTTGAAGCTTCATGTAAAAACGTTTCAACTTCTCGCATGTTTATCTTCTGAATGGGGGGGAAACCTTTACTCGCAAGTGTGCTACACGTAATATATTCGAAACATGATAGCTGTTGCGCACCGGGTTCGGTCCAGTCCTTAGCTTGTGAGTGGAAGCATCAAGGCGCAGAGTTTAAGACTGCCAAGATAGAAGGCTTTGAAAAAGGAACATTGAGTTTAGGACGTTCTGTGATCTCGAAGCGACTCAGAACCAGTGTCAAAAGTTTTTATTTGAACAACGCGTTTCTGATTAAACTTCTTCGTTTTGCCCTGATCTGACCTTCTCTGAACCAGCAATTATTTGAAACAGGAGAAACACCAGCGAGAAAGGAGTACGTTTATACGCGTAGCATTCCTGAGCGACCGGATGAGGAGGTTATTTTGCGCAACTTCGAGGAGCAGATGAAGCTCGCAGAACTGGAGGAGGAAAGCGACGACCTGGATGTTGATAGCGAAGAAGATAACGCTGAGACTGAATCACTGCAGGTGAGGCTGTTGTTTCGTTCTTTCCAGGATAAAGTTCTTTGTTACCCTAAGGAGGTAACCATTAACGAACTACGTTTTTCTATATTTGCAATAAACTGGCTCGATTACGTTTATCGTTGGCTGTGATGCTGTCGTGTAAGAAGCATCTTCCTACTGTGGAGCGTGATTTTTAGATTTTTCTACCACACGTGTTTCGTATATTGTTGAAGCTTATTTTCGTTCAGAGTGAGGATACGGGTTGCGAGCCTGACTTGAACCAAAGTATAACTATACCTACGGTTGGAGGTAGACCGTTCTTCACGGTGAGTTTCGCTGTTTCTTAACAAATATAAGACTAGAGCTGTTTTTCTAAAGCACATTACTGGATATGCGCTTTAGTGTTTTGGCAGAAAATGCTGTTTGCTTCCCAGAATGCGACTCTCGCTTTTGATTGGTAATGACCGTTCGCTGCATTACTTTCACATAACGACATCAAACGTTACATTACAGTGAGTCCAGTTCTCGTCAGTCGCTGCAACGTTGTTCAACTTTTCTAGAAAGATAAATTTTTTAAAGATTTCTAATTGTGTTGTTCACAAAAGACACTTTTCACGCAGCAACGCAAAGGCTCCAAAACCCGGATGCCGAAAGTTCACACCAGCAATGCCGTCAACACCCGACCCGCGTCCAGGTTGCCTTTGCGACCGACGCAAAACACCGGATACTGAGTCTCGGTTCTCGAATTCTTCACAACGGTTGCTGCACGCATCCGACGAAACTTTATGTCCAAAACAACCTTTACTTGACTTCGCAGCCACTGCGGTCGCTTTTTAGATTACAAGCAGCAGCGAAATTCATCAGGTACTGCCGGGTCCGGTCTGCAATCAAACAAGAACTGCCGCTTGGGTCGAAATACCCGCCCTGACTGTCGATAGGACGATGGGAAAAACCACTGCCGCGTGTTTATCAACTGCCGGGGCCTGTCCGTCGTAGGAAGGGCTATCGTCTGATGCCATTTTCATTTTTGCGCGTGTTTTTAAAGTACTGATACTTCGATTCAATTCGTGTGGTCAAATCACTCTTTACTGCCCTTGGGGAAAGTAGAAGTGCTACACAGTGTCGATGTATCTTGTTGCTGACTATATAAGAAGTTCCGCCTGTTTTCATAGCGGAGTTCACTGGGCCATGATTTGTGGCAAAATGTCTGTGCTTCATTTTCTTCCAAGTGCTGATTTTTCACATGAGTTGAAACAACTTGATACGTTATTTGTTGCGACATTGTTCTGCGTCTATTTTTCAAGCGCTCGGTGATCGTCATGCCGCTTGAAGGGAGTGCTTTGCTGCATATATCTTCGCTGCCAGTTTTAACCCCCTGCTGCTTCCGGATCGTTTGTGTAAAGCGACAATATCAGAAAATGTACAATATCGTTGAATGCTGAGCATCCATGTTTGCATCTGAGAGAACAAAACAAGCAAGTAAAGGTCGCCCTTGCGTTGCAATCCAATCTAATCGTCGAAGAGACGTGTAGGATGTTACAAGGGTTTTAGTGGCTGAACCACAGCTTTCCCAAACAGTGCCAGGCCATTCCTTTCACACAATGTGTACCTTCCACTAATTTTCATCTTGCCGTCCCTGATGCGAGCTAGCTTTACGAACTTCTTTCCTATCACCATTTTCACATGATGGCGCGCAGTACGTAACGTGGTTTCACTTTTGTTTGAGGTCGTGCGGTTAAAAAAAACGATGTTTCCACCTTTTTACTGAAAGCAAAATAGTTGAGCTTCAGTTTTGAGAACCTTATACCTTGCCTTCCGTGCATTGTGTCAACGAGTCGCCCCAATCTTGGCACTTGATGGATTTGTTTTGATCGAGATAACGCCCGAAATCTAAAAATTAGCATCGCCGGTTACGGAGCCTTCTACTCAAGAAAATTCGAATTTTTTATTTTACAGCGATTAGTTGTCAAATCAACATCCTTGCGTTTAGGTTGCAAGTTTGTGTATCGGAACCATGGGAAGAGCAAGGGTTGTGAGAACAACTGCGGGGCACCACTGAACATCACTTGTGTTTTTTTGGGTCAGTTACATTCATGACCTTGCAATTCTAGTTAGAGCTTTATTCCAGCTTTCATACATGTGTATTACTGCACACTTGACCCTCAACTTTGTTTTTCAAATCGTCCAACGTAACTTATTTCCGTGGCAGTGACAAAAAGTAGTTGGTTATTTCATGTCAGATTGCAAGAAAAAGGTTTGTCTTTCGTAATGAGGTTTGAGAAAAGTGATGGTAGTAAACTTCTTTAGCCCTCACAGCTTTCAAAAGCTCGTGTTAAATTGCACACGCTTATTGCCGTGGTAGACCAATTGTAACATTGAAAGTTTCCTTGAACTGGCCACTAAAAAAGCTTATCTCAATTTACGAAATGCCATCAAATTGAATTTTTTTCCGATGCATGCATAAAAAAAAGCAAAGCACGGGCAGCTTAATGTATAGCAGCCATATGATGGAATAAATGGCAACGTACGGTTTTGCATGGAAAGATGCCGTAATGGTATAAAGCAGCTTAGTGAAGACCAGAAAATACATCTACATCTAAATCAGCGGCAGTCCAAACATGGTGTCTGGGCGTACCAGTCGCAAAAGAGGAGCCGACATATTTTACCGAAGTGGAAGATTTAGATCAGGGGTGGGGGACCTATTTATCACGGACCGCATGAATTGTGCATTGTGGCTGGCGGGCCGCAAAATCAACCAGTTTTATCCTAAAATTCTACCTCGGTCTAACTATGAGGAAAGTGACTTCGCTTAACGTCCCATCTAAGTACCTGCTTATCATGGAGCTTCGTTTTGGTGCAATGTACTCTTAAATGGGTAACGGAAATTCTGATGCGGGCCGCAGGTTCCCCACCCTTGAATTAGATAAACACTACTGTTCTTCCGCAGTTGTTTAGTCCAGTGCTTTTCAACCTGTGCGACGGTACGCACTGGTGCGGATGAGAAAATTATGTTGCTTTGTTGGAAACGTTTTTTGAACAGCCTTCATTTATTAATTCTATTGTCTTTTTATAAAACATGGTACCGCGCACAACAAAAAAATGGCCAACAATGCACTCATATCTCAATAGTTCTGTGAACACCGCCGCAAATAAATGCATTAACAGTTACCGAAAGCCACTACCAAACTTTCTATCATCTATCTGCTTGTTCCGTTGTTACGTCATCATGGACACATAAGATGTGCAACTGCAAAGCAAACACCGTGTTTCCCCGATAATAAGATCTACCCGATCACGACCTAGCGTGATTTTTGAGGATGATTTTAATATAAGCCCTCCCTTAAAATAAGCTATATCTGACTGGTGGGAAATTGAGTTGAGCGAAAACTCCGCTGGAATTTTGGAAACCGATGACCTGCAAGACATTCCAGAGGATGATGATATGATTGTTTTTGAATAAATTGTTGTTAATGAGTTTCTGAATAAAAAACATGTAAATGTAGATAGTTTTTCGTAATTTTTGTTTATTTAGAAATCTCTTAATTTTTACTTTGCAACTTCATTTTTTGATATATCAAAATAAGACATCCCCCGAAAGGAAGCCCTGGTGTAAATTTCGGGGTGAAAATTAGTATAAGCCCTGTCTTGTTTATCGGGAAAATACGGTATTGTAAGACCGCCCATATGCTGAGATGATATCAATTTTTTGTTGCTACTCCAGTTGCACAAGACCAGCGTAGCTATTTAATACGTGTGTTGAGCCACGAGCATGTTGCTGATCTCGGAAGTGATGTCTAATGATAGAGGCCACGATACTGTCAGGACGATGAGCATCCAATCATCAGGAATCAATCAATAGTTATCTACTGTTTTTCGGCCAATATTGGTAACATCGGCTTAGTTTTACCTACCTGATCCCAGTCAGACTTAGTATGGTAAATAGAAAAATGCTCCATTCATTCAATAAACATTCAGAACCAGGACACAAAACCAAATTGCCTTCATTCTTCTTGCTTGCACAAATGGGGTATGGCCCCCTCTGCAGCCTGCGAGTGTGATGCAGAGGAATAAACCATCATGTTGTCCTCGAATGTCCGATCCATCGACTTCCCCATGGACTGCACTGCCTGAATGTTCTTGATTATGAGACAATTGAATTGCTGCTCAACACCTGCCCCGAGATCTAGTGCAGCCAAGCAGTGAATCGAAATAACTGGCTCAAACGACGAAGAAGATTCTTCAAACCACAAACACTACAATTTGTTGAACAGCAGTCACAATTTCATCAATTGATGGCGGCACCCTCTGATCAGGGTCTCGTATTAACATCATTAAAATAGCTCATGTCCTTATGTCTGCAAGGATCTCATTAACTCTGGCAGAAAGCGTTATAAAACCCTGATGGAGATAGCAGCATGAGAAATTTATGGAAGAACCGATGACTGTGACCGAAGTGCAAAAACTGCCATTGTCCGATATTCCGTGCAAAGATGTGTGGTCAGGGCTGCAACCAGGGAGGGGCAACCGGGAAACTGCACCACCCGAAGTTTTCAAAAACATGTTTTGTTGTTAGGTACAACCAGGGATGTTGTGCTAACAAAATAGGTGGGGGAACGCACCCAACAAAATAGCCATTTCAAAAAAGTTTCAAACTCATTTTAAATCAAAACGTGAAAAAGGTCTGGGAACGCCGTTCCCACGCGTTCCCGCCCCACTACACCCCTGGCTACAACAACAAGTTACAAACATTTTGCCCCTACCTGAAAATATCAGCCGGTTGCGACCCTGCGTGCGGTAACGGTTGGATGATTGAAAAAATACTTCAGCCAATCTTCGTGATGTGCCATGCTTCGGGATTGAATTTGATGAAATGACTGATCTTACCAATGATTTCCCGTTACATTGGCAAGCGCAACTGATTGCATATGTTCGCTTTCCTGACAAGGAGCGTATGAAACTCGCCGATCATTAGGCCTATCTGTTTTATTTTCCTACTGGCATTTAGCCACCACTGCAGCCAGCATCTTTGCAAAATCGGCCAATAACTTTTGAGAGCACGGTGTGATGTTGTTGAAATGAAAAACTGTGCCCTTAGACCAGGGGTCGGCAACCTACGGCCCCCGGGCCGGATCCGGCCCGCAGCTCGTTTACCAAATTGTAGTAACTGTATGGCCCTCCCGTCTAATATTTTATTAATCTGTCCTCCTTGCATCTTCTTGTATTGAACATTTGTGAGGGATTACTTATGAGAAACCGCACTGTGCTATAAATGTACTTTATGTCGTATTTTGGGCTTTCGTTATGAACTGTGAAAATCAGGAGTTAATCTGATTAAAAGTCCCAAGATTTAACAACAGCAAAAGGAACGGAATTGTTGGTGGAAAATTAGTACGGCCATACCTGGTCTGCCAGGATGAAGAAATTCAGATTTCCCGCAATGAATAAATGCCAGTATGTTCAGGAATGCACTGAAATCACTTGTTTACTCCCAAGGCAACCACAGAAATGGAAGTTGGCGTCTTTCTGTTTAAAGGCCAAATTAACATTAGGAGAAAACATGTATTTCATCTAGGGGTTTATATTAGAATGTCGGGCCTCACGCAAACTTTCATCGCCTTTTTTAAGACAATATGTGGTATTAAGGGTACCTAAAGCATATTGATGTTCTTTGCCTTTACTGCCATTAAAGCCATTTGAACTTCACAAAGTTCTGACGTATAACAAACGTTCCTTCATTGCCTGACCACTTTAAGCTTTTTAACAAAATAAGGCAAAAACTAAGTTCGAAACTCTCAAAGGGGTCCTCACGGCACCACTGAAAACAGGGGGCCAAAGACGACCGCCTCGTTTGTCTTCCCTAATATTCACTCCTGATTTCAACTTTGTCGAAAAAAGTATAAGAACTCATCATCAGTTAAATTCCAGTGATTGACTCGACTCGAGTCACGATTTTTGGTGACTCGACACGAGTCACGTTGAGAAGCGATTGTGACTCGACTCGCAGCGCCGGATTTAGGGGGGACCCAAGGGGTCCGGGCCCAAGGCCCCCACCATGTTCGTGTGTTTAGCCATATGTGCGACATGGGCGTGCCACAGTCATTTTTAGCGAGAAAAGTTTGTTTGCAGACGCTATTAATTATATCGGTCGGCCAAACAGCAGTATTTCAATTGAAGAATATTTGATATTGTTACGAAACAACTATTACACTTATTGGTTTCCTGAAAGGCGGTCAGGTATCTGAATCTAGTGAATGCAAGGCCAAGCCACGTAGAACACGTAATCTTACGTCTCAGCTCGTTTCTGGAAGATTTTGTGCCTGCTGTGCTCAGATTTGCACAGGTCGCATGTGAGTAGCATTGCTAGGTATGGCTAACATACGCCCTCTTTTTGAAGTACATGTCCACTTTTTCATGAGAAATCAATTATTCTCTGAGGACATTCGAAAATGTCCTACTTTTTGCATTCATATTTTACACAGCTATAATCAGTGGTGTAACTAGAGCTTTGAGTCAGGGTGGAAAACTTAGCTAAAAGGGGCCCACTGGCCACTGTACAGGGTCCACTAGCCAACACTGGGAAAAAAACTTGAGATATGATGGTTAATGCGGATGTGGATAGCTATGCTAAAACCCTAAATCACTAGAAAATAATCCGAAAAATGCAAAAAACAACAACCTACTGAAACCCAAACGAATACTAAAACCGAAATATCACTTAAGGTGGCGGTCCGGTTTTCACATTTAGATTGCCAGTGGTGAAATTCGCCCCTCTGCCTCTCGTCAGTTACGTCAAGGGCTATATGATATATTGTTTTTGCATACAGTAAGCTGTTCCTGCTCTACTGCAACAAGATACAAGCTCTGGTGGCGTAGCTTAGTTTATGGGAGGGCCTGCAATTTCTAATTAAGTTTTGGTTGAGTTAATTCTCGGCTGGAAAGGCAGGAATACTTTCACATTAATCGTTATATAACAATGGTAAATCTTTTTTCAGTATCTCAATGACCTTGGCATTAGAGTGCGGACTGCTGACGCCATCATACTACACTAGCTTTGCTGATGAATCGTGATACGGTGATCAGTGTATTGTATATACCTGTAGCTTAGTGTAGTAGCGTCTAGTAATTATAGCGAAACCAGGGGTTGCAAAAATGCAGTCGCGCACTTGCGCCGCGCGACCAAAAACTAAATTTTTTTGAAGCTGGGTGATTACCAGTGGTTGCATTTACACAGTACGCAAAGAAGAGTGATAGGACTACAGTGGCTTTGCGGATATTGAGTACCAAAAACTTATTTCTCGTAACGTAACCAGGTGGCTATCACTTTTTCGCAGCTTGCCAAGGATGCTTCAATTGTACCCAGCTTCAAAGTCATACTGTATGTCCATCGACAAGCCAACTGTTGTTCTGAAACGTTTTTTTGGAAATCCTTTGAGCAAATTCTGTTCACATTAAGACATTTGCAATCATTTGTGGTTGCTTTTACTAAGCAAGCTCAGAATGTTGAGAAGTCAAAAGCATCAGTTGTTGAGGTTGTATCGTGTTTCGCCACTGTGAAGGCAAGGCTTCAAGAGAGAGAATCAGATGGACAAATCAAGCCAAGTTAAATTAGCACAAAGAAAATTCAGCGAAGGCAAAGATCATGACTGTGATTCATTCACGTCAGATGTCTCTGTATTGCACAAGTCTTGTATTTCACATTTGGCTAAATGAACCACTTTATTTGCTGAATTTAAATGCTTTGGCTAGATTCCTCCTTCGCAAAAAAATTGGGAAAAGGATGTAACATGTGAGTAGTATCTGCTTGATAGAAACGTTTCTATTGATGAAGCTGAAGTACTTTGTTTGACCAATACCAAAACTTGTTTGAGTTCGTGCAAAACCAGCATCACCCAAATGCCATTTATTGTAAAATGATGGGAGATGATAGATGGGCAAAATATTTTGCAACTTGCAAAACCATTAAACGCTTCAAGAACTGATAAAGGTTGCACAGTTTTACTTCAACGTTATGGCTCTTTATAAGCTAATATGGAACGATTTTTTCCTTGATGCAGCCACAAACCAAAAAGAAAGAGAAATCTTTCTGGTTGAACCAGCTTCTAGTCTAAAGCTGGTGTGCAATTTAAAATAAAATATCTTTTATGCAAACAGTTTCATAAAAGTGTAAAAGGTGATTCCATATCTTAGGAAATTTAAAAAATCTGGAAAATATCCATGGGCTAAATAGTTTAACTAAATAAGGATTTTGTTTCGTGTGTTTTGAATGAAACATTGTCTACACAACTGGACGTTTTACTTCAATGCTTAAAGCTAATCAATAGGCCTATTTGTTATTTGACTTGTTAAGTGTAGAATACACTCAAGTGAGTGACAGTCGTAAATTGTCCTCCCTTTTTGCGCTGAAAATATGGCAGCCCTATTGAGCTTATTGACAAATAAACATGGACAGAAAAAGGGGATCATCCCCTTTTTTCGCGTGTAGAGCTTATCCAAATTGTTCTAAAAAACATTAAAAAGCAAAAGAAGCAAAAATGAGAGAGGAAGAAGTTGCAGATAAGTCAAGAAACATTCAAGTTACTATTTTACAGTGGCATAGTGAGGTCCAGCGGAGACATTTCTGCGGAGCCTGCAAGAGGACGGAAAATCGAAGAAAATGTTGTTACAGACTCAGATCTACGTAACGATGACAATAGACTTACCAGCGGTGCAGTAGCAGAAGAACGTCAAGAAGAATCATCGAAAACTCGATAGATGAGTTGTCTGACGCTATCACTGGATGCAAAGATATCGGTCTTTGGTCATCCAATATACCGGAAAAATGCGGGAATATTGGTTGTAAAACGAAAAGTCATTTTTAAAACATGATGTTCCACAACACAGAAAAGACAGAAACTCGTCACGAAAATGCACCGCAAATTTTATTCGGCGCCAGAACCACAACGCCGAATGCGTTGAAAGAAGGTGGCTTTGTTTTTTTCCTTCACAAACTTGTGTTTGTTGTTTCACGTGTAGACTGATATACGCGGATGCGACTAAATGTATGCATTTCCTTACTACAAAAGGAATCTGTGACTGGAAGCACGCTGAGAAGCCACGAGCAATCAATGGACATATAGATGCCACGATTACGTTTAGTCGCAGATGTAATTAATCACTATGAAGAATTGATACAGAGCTAGCCAGTCAAGTCAATCAACGCCAACAATATTTGAAATCGCTTCTGCAAAATGTGGTTTCTGTCGTAAAATTTATTGCTGAGCGAGGACTGACGTTTAGAGATAATGAAAACAAAATTTAAAGAAAAGGAAATACGATGCTTCTGGTAACCGGATTTGCAACAGTTTCACAAATCGCAAATCATTGTCACTTATCATGTTGCATCATAAAATTTTGTTACAGTTGAGTTAACAAATGTGACGTCACACGATTACGTCATAAATATTAATGATCTGTGGAAATACTAGTGACTTCATCAGCCATCCCCTACCTAAAAATTCTGTATCCGATCCTCACATGGGGCCTCCCACCACGCCTGGGCCCAGGGCCCCCCACCATCTAAATCCGGCGCTGTCGACTCGAGTCACGTTTTTTACCGAATGACTAGAGTCACAATCAGTGACTCACCACTTGAGTCAGAGTCATACTTACAAAATCTCCAAACATCTGATTGACAAACCCAGTTCTTTTGAACACAAAGAAATGAGCTTCTGTGCTTCAGTGATGGTCATTATTGGCGCAAATTTTCTGTTTTGACTGAGTCTCCTGGTGTTGTGATACATTATAAGTGTCAAGTGTTCGACGTCCACCTAACACGGAATTGAGCTAAGACTGTTTTTCACTGAGAGGCCAAAAAGGCACAGAAGCCTACATTAGAAACATTATCGTGGTTTATGTGGTATTTGCATATTGTGGTCATGGCCGTCGGCCTCGTACTTTTACTTTGAGTCTTTCCCAGAGATGAACGGATATGTTTTTCAAATCCACATGCAATCCAAATTTTTTATAAAATGCGAAAATCCAATATTGTCTTAATTCAATTTCCTGTCACTGTTATTAGGCTAGGCCCATACAGCATTTCTACCTGCTTGGCTGAATCCGCACTGAAGTTTTATTTTTATAGACACATGCAGTATACTTTTATCATGTACATTTCACTAAAAATAACAAATTGTAAACAGTGCTTACAAAACAAGGTACAGTGGCAGTGCAGAAGTAAAACTTGCAGTAAACCACGTAATTACCAAATTTTGACTGATTTTACAGACTCATGCAATGGCACTGGTACAGCCGCCAGCGTATTGCTTGTTACTTCCACCTCGTCCTCCTCAGCAACCTGCATCGAGTCGCTCACAATCCAATACAGCCAAGAGCAAAGAGACATGCCATCAACATAATAATTAGCCTGTCACAACAATTTTTAATTTAGTGAAACTTTTCATTATGCGGATCTGGTAAAAAACGAAAATTTCACTCCTGGTCCAGCTCTGCATCTAGTGTTTATCGGGGGTGGCCAGAGTCACATTTTCAGACTCCAACTCCGCAACTGTTCCAAATCTTTGAATCTGGATACGATCCGGATCCACATTTTGTCAAATTTGAAAATCCGACTCCTGTTCCAAGACCGGTGTCAAGCGAAATTTCTGTGCGAAATTTCTAAATTCACACCATGCACGCCAGAGATGATCGGATAGTGCATTTTTACTATGCGATCCTATCCTGTTTTTGAAAAATGATATCCATATCCGATCCGAATCCTGTTTTGGTTGAAATCATTCTATCCGTATCCGAAAACTATCCGAAAGTGTATTGTGATGCCCAACATACATTTTTTGTGCTGTTTATATTTCACCTTTAGCTGAACACGATTGGTTGAAGTGGTCACATGACAAGTTTGGAACGCATGTCTTGCTTAGTTGACCATGACATCTGTAACAGCTCAGTCCCTGCATGGATGATGGTTGTCATGGTTTCAGGGCTGGCAAGGAGTTAGCGGCTTCTTGTTTGCATTAAGTGAACTACAGGCTAAACCCTAACTCTGAACACTGAGCCACTAAACCTAAAACCTGACCCTAAACCTTGACTATAAGCCCTGATCCTAAACCCTAACCACAAACTCTTAAACCCTATCCAACTGCCTCTGCGTATTTTACTTGTCACATGACCACTTCAACCAATAGTGTTCAAATGAAGGCAAAATAGTCCCAGCACAAGTTTTGCCTCATGAAGCAGAATAGACACCACCAGGTCTGTAACCAGCTTGGGACACCAGAAGGGGCGAAGAGTTTTCTGAGAAGGGCCCAAGTTTTCTGACAGGACCCAATTTTATGAACTGCGTCCAATAGTTTTGAACTATGTCCAACACATTTTTCCAGGGGGGGCGAAATATTTTTAAGGGCGTTTCGCCCACCTGCGCCCCCTTGGTTACGGGCCTGACACTACCTGAATGCGTTGTGCCACTTTGGGTCCTGTCATGCTTATAAACAGAAAGTGTGACATATCTTGCAAGCTTTAGCTAGACAACCTAAGTACTTTTCTGAGTCAATTGCATTAAAAAGCAAGCTGAAGTTTTGCCACATTCCCGTCGTCACGGGTGGCTTTGGTGGCTTTATTCCCTCCGAAACAAAGCTCCAAACCTCCCAAATTGAAATATGAAGCACTATAAAACAGTGATGTTTGTTCGAATGAGTTCACATTCATAATTTCACTTGTTAATTCTGCCCATTGTTGCACTTTAACGAAACCTAACTACATAGCAATGCCAGTCTACAAACCAAAACAGCATCCAAAACAATACACTGGCTTAAAATATGTCATTTATATTGAAATGACCCACTAAAGTTCAATCGTATAAGTCAGTGGTGCTCAAACCGTGGCCCGCAAGGCCTTTCTGGAGTGGCCCGCGAGGCAATTTTCAATGGAAAGAAAACTTAACAATTTAATCATTTAAGAGAATTTTTTAGAGAATTTTTAACGAGATTATTAATTCTTGTGGCCCGCGAAGGGTTTCTGAAAGACAAATGTGGCCCACGAGCCAAAATGTTTGAGTACCACTGTTATAAGTCAATGTCACAAAACAACAATTTTGCATATCATGTTTAAGAAAGAAAAAAGCTAGCTGGCCTGGTATCATCCAACAACCAGTCAATGCAGGCTCAGGTAGAATAAGCGTGAAGACTGCAAGGCCTGGTGTAGACTACAGTACAGACCACATTAAGAGAGCTAGAGTGCTCTAGCTGGTCTAGACTACAGATCACAGTACGCCTACACTAGCTAGCCTTAGTCCAGATACGCAGCAAACAACGCCCTGACCTTAAAGTATACTGAAAGTGCCCTATCTTGCCACAACAGGAACAGATTCATGCTGACAAACTTGGCGTGTCCAATTAGCAGATTACAAGGGGGAATGGAATGGAATTACACTACGGTACAGAGATTACACCATAGACAGACTCGATGTCATGGCACAGAAGGCTGAAAATACGCTTCTAAAGATAATAAATGAATGATTGTGCAATGCGCAACTTTTTCCAAACGTCTGATCCTCGAAATATCGAGTAAAGCGTTTCAGATATCTGGGTCCGTATCCGGTTCCCATTCGAAAGCAGTTTTTGGATATCTGTATTCGGTTGCAAACTCACTATCGTGGCAGATATCCAACTGGCAAACCGGATACTGATCATCTCTGACATAGATGATTGGATAGTGGATTTTTATTATGCGATCCTATCCTGTTTTTGAAAAATGATATCCGTATCCGATCCGAATCCTGTTTTGGTTAAAATCATACTATCCGTATCTGAAAGTCTATTATGATGCACAACATACATTTTTGTGTAGTGTCTATTTTGCCTTGTGAGGCAAAATAACTGCTATTTTGCCTTTAGCTGAACACGATTGGCTGAAGTAGTCACATGACAAGTTTGGAACGCTTGTCCTACTTAGTTGACCGTGATTTCTGTAACAGCTCAGTCCCACATCCATGGACAAGTGTTGTAATGGCTTCAGGGCTGGCACGCAGTTCGCAGCTTCTTGTTTGCATCAAGTGAACTGCAGGCTTAACCCTAACTCTAAACACTGAACCACTCAACCTAAAACTTGACCCTAAACCCCTGACCATAAGCACTGATCCTAAACCCTAACCATAAACTCTTAAACCCCAACCAATTGTCTCTGCATATTGTACTTGTCAAATACACCACATCAATCAATTGTGTTCAAATGAAGACAAAATAGTCCCAAGACAGGTTTTGCCTCATGAAGCAGAATAGACACTACCTGCCTGAAAGCGTTGTGCCACTATTGCAGTAGGAAAGTCTGAGCGGCAAGTGCGCAAAGCTTCACATTGTGGCAGCAAGCAACAGTAGAGATCACAAGATCACTTTTGTTGTCACCATTAGTAAGTACTATCAACTGTTCACTAGCTTCACAAGCATCATTAGAGGTCACTCACCAAGATCACTCCATCGGGATCACTCTATTATTGCTTGTTCGCGCCACATATATATGGATATTATTCTTCGCGCACAATCGCACATTCAACGCAACACCAACTGAGAGGTTGCAACACCACTTTGAGCCCTGTCATGCTTATAAACAGAAAGTTTGACATATCTTGCAAGCTTGACATATCGCGTAACCTAAGTACTTTTCTGAGTCAATTGCATTAAAAAGCTAGTTGGAGTTTTGCCACACAGTCCCGTCGCCACTGGGGGGTGGGCTTTGCTCCTCCGAAACAAAACTCCAAGCCCAGTGGCGATTCTAGAATGAAAAAAGTGGGGGGCCACTGCTGGGCCAAGGAAAAAGTAGGGGGGCCAACATAAATATCTCTCCTGCATGGTGATTTTCCATTGGTTTGAAGATTCAGTTGCTATGATTAACCCTATCAAACCCAACATAGGCTTGTGAATATCGTTAAATATGAGCTAGCGTTATTATTCACTAGAGACACCTAAACACCACTGTAGATGCAATCACCATGTCGAAAATTATTTGTTAACCACACAACTTTCACAGCACTGCACGTGCAAATCGAAACGCCATTTTCCGTATACAATTGTGCCGGCCTCACACGAACGAAAGCAGCTTTAGACAGGGTCGGTCTTGGCAAGTGCGGGGCCCAATGCAAGACCGAGGGACGGGGCCTATCTAAGCAGTGGTGTTATGGCGTCATCGTGCTCAGTCAACCGTGCTATGACCTTTTTGATGGTTATGTGTTAACAAAATAAATATAAAAAAGATGGCAAATTATTGGAATTACTCTGTGTCTGTGTTCAGCTGCTGCGTCCATGTTTATCACCAATATCATGCTGCTCTGGTGGACATCAGACAGTGTACCGCTACCAATGTAATCAAGCCAAAAGTTGTAAAGGAAACTCTGCAATGGAGATCCGAGTGGCTAGCGCAAGTGCAAAGTTTTGTCAATCAAACCGAACTGACAAGTGTATTGAAACATACTTCACATAAGAGCTATCCATGCATACCCCAAAGTTCCCCAAACCCCAATTTTATAATTATTCATATGTATGCGCTTGGAATGCAAACTGTTCTTTATGAATTAGAAATGTAATATACAAAGATTTTGTAACTACGGTACCACGTCACAGATATACAAACACTTATCAAACGCAATATAATGCGCATGCTTGATTGATGAAAAAAGGCATATAGCCCCGTAATATGCTGACAAACAGAAACGAGTGTGCTGGATAACATTCACAATTTTGCCTTGCCTAGTTTAAGCTGCTGGTTTTAAGTGTCCTTTACGTTTATGAACCTGGATCCGAAGTAGTGGTTTTCTACCTTTTACGCTCGCAAATAGACAAATCACAATGAATTTGGTGGCAAATGATAAAAGTGCTTGCACAACCGACAAATAACGCGGAACCAATTTGGACAAAGAAAGGAGGCAATTTAAGTGCAAACACTTCACAAAATTTTGCGTTGGTTTGCATGAGATTTTTTGCCTTCACGGGTTCAACCTCTCATCTTTTGTCATTTGTTTCAATGTGGTAGAGTTAATTTTATTTTGACAAATCATTAAAATATCTAGTCTATGTTAAAATCTTCCTTGAAGCAAAACTACAGGCTTTGGTCAAAATGCAGATGACCCTCAACCAAACAAGTACTTTCCGAAACAGAATGATCCTTCGAGAATTGAATAGCGTTACGTTGGAATAAACGCCAAGTTAATATGACAGACACTCGCCACAACCTGTTCATTGCGAGTTGAATCATTGCACACCTGGTTGGCAATAACTGTAGGTCTATTGCAGTCTTAACGGACACCAGTAACAGTCAAGTTACATCCATAAGAAGTGGAACATGCGGGAGCGCAGACATAACGCCTTAGCATGAGAATTGAGCACATTTGATAAAGTTGCTTAGAGCAATATCATCGTTTTTTCAAACGTGATAACTATTTTCTAACAATGAGATTTAAAAGCCGTATCTATAATTCTTTATCGCAAGGATTATCTGGCAAAAATGAAAAACCTGTCCGACTGCCATGGCGCTGGGACCCCAGAGTCGCGGGACCCAATACAGCTGCATCGGCGTAAGGCCGGCTCTGACTTTAGAAAATGAAAACAATTCACATGAAAGCGAAATGGTTCCAACCACGAATTCCATCTTGACACAGAGACAAGTAGGCTGTTGATAGCCAACTAGTTTCATCAAAAGATTCTTACTACAAAGCACATAAAAATAAACCATATTCCAACGGTTTGGTGACCACTGACTAATCCGTTTTCATTTATGGACATTTTGTGATTGTGGTGTAACCATAACAACGTTATGCAACTACTATTACGAGTGTGCAGCATGGATAGGGTGAGGACTATTCAATGAGGTATGCAGTTAACAGCAGCGAGGTTTCGGCACCAGTTGCACCTAAGTAGCATAGCGCCGCAGATAGGTGTGGATCAGCGTGTACCTGATAGCAAGATGTAACAGTAGGCGTAAAACTTATTTTGCAGAACATTCCCAACAAAGTCGTTCATTTTATTATTCACAATGAATTTTCCTCTGACTGATCCTCAAAATCTGACTTTTCAACCCTAAGTTGATTTATGACTGTCTTCTCATACGCGAAACACGCACTACCTCCAAACCATAAAGATTCAGACAAATAGACAATAAGCAATATAATTCTCACACAGATTCATGCACAGGTTAAGTTCAAATTCTATATCATCATCACCTCAATGTAACTCAATCCTTCGTTTATCATGTCGACTATCAAATTCATCAACGAGATCATCCAAATCTATTTTTCAGCTAGTACATTTCACTTTAAAGTATATCAATGTTACCCGATCTTTCACAGGTAATGGAATTTCTGGGAAATGTTTTCAGTAATTTCATTTTTGAAAAATTTCTCTTGCATGAAGCACTGGTGACGGGAAGAGTTACGGCTACCAGTAACAATCAAACGCAGCTTTTTAAGTAGCTATAAATGACAAAAATTATTCGAGTGATATAGGCAGCTTCGACTCCTTTCGAAGCAAATTCTTTGCCAAAGTTATTTCACGTTTCAAATCATTTTCACTAAATGAATATGATTTGTGAATTCTTTCAAGTGTGTTTCTGATGGAAATGTTTGACCTCCGGAGCAAAGAGCTGAAATACGCGAAAGAATTCCTGCTGAACCATTACAGAAAATCCTTACAAAATTCTATGAGGTGCAGGGCATGTGTGTAGAGTTAAAACTGTAGTCACGAACCACTTACGTAAGATGTTTCGAAGTCGTATACACATGGCAGCCGAATGCAATACCACAGCCAGGATAAATTGAGATAAATTAACTGGAACCAATTGTTAATGCTTTCACAAACCTTTTGCTACTGGGACAAGCAACAATCTGCTGACAGTAATATATCCAGCTCCATCTCACATTCAAATGAACGAAAGAGCAATTTTCCCACTTCTGTGACTGTTTCTTATTATCGCAATGAGTTTTTCAACACTACGGCCGCGGTCTGACTAAATTTCACGCAGGATCCGAGCAACCCCTGGTGTATGTCGTCATAAACAACTCTAGTTACCCGACCGTCAAAAACAACAACACAGCTTAGGCTATCATGCGTTTGGGAAATATTGAATGCAGGCTTGAGGGTTTCTAAATTATCGTTTAAAATATTGCTGGCCGAAAGTTATCTGCTGCATATGTCTAGGGTTGTCAGATGGCCGGTATTTCACAGGCCTTGCCGGTATTTTACAGCTAATTTAGCAGAGGCCGGTAAAATTCCGGTATTTTGAAAAATCATTGTCTGAAGCCGGTATTGTGAAAATAATTTGCCGTAACTTCAAAAAGAGCTAACGCAGAATTTCTCAAATTATAATGACTCTAGTAGTGAATCTTGTCAGGACAGATCCTTCAGCGAAGTTTATTTGCTACTTTTAATTTCTTTGTATTGCTAAAAATACTCTCACCACACCAAATTGAAATTCCTTCACTTAAATTCGACCCACTTATCTATGTACATAGGCATGCGCTTTCAGCTGTACATTTTCTTCACCATGTTCTGCGTTCATTAGTTTTTTTTTTCATTATGCCTATTCGATCTCCAACTGATGTTTCTCAACACTTGTCAAAAAGTGATAAATGGGGTTGGTTGACTAGATGACCGCCACGGTCTTTCGCCAATCCTATATGACACAGCGCCCGTCTTTGTTTACACTGATCAGCTATTGTGCCATTGTGTTTTCATTTGCTCTAATTTTCACTAATGGGTGGTTTACTGTATGCGAAGGCTTGTATGGTGCTTCTGCTTGTTGGCTGAGTCATATGAAACAATAAACCATTACCATTGTTGACGCAATCTTTGGTGCGATTGACACGTCACACACACACCGAAATGTAACGAATCAGCCAAAATACGGGCAATTTATTATTAATTGTGGCTTAACAGTACTGATTGTATCTCTGTTTTCCCTGTGCCGCTTACGAATTATGACACAGCTTAGATCTGGCGCTGTTGACTAAAGGCCGGTATTTTTACAAAACGCATTTGGCAACCTTGTATATGTCAACCAAACGATCTTAAACATAAGAAAAAAACTGGGGGGGCTAAACGGGGGGCCAAGCAAAAATCTGGGGGGCCATGGCCCACCCAGGCCACCCCTTAGAATCACCATTGTCCAAGACCCCAATTGAAATATGAAGCACTATGAAACAGTGATGTTTGTTCAATTTTCAAAATTTCAAGCCCCACTGCACAAATGTAAAGCACCTCCACTGAAGACTTTCAGGTGACGGTTCTGTTGGCACACCAAGCTTTTCATTAGCCATTTCTTTGGTAACAATGGTTAGATTTTAACACCATCCATGAGTTCACATTCATAATTCATTTATTAATCCTATCCATTGTTGTACCTTAACCAAACCTAACCGTAACTACTACAGCAATGCTAGTCTACAAACAATACACAACAATACACTGGCTTAAAATGTGTCATTTATATTGAAATGACTGACTAAAAATGCAGTCAACAAGTCAATGTCGGTATGGCATGGTTTAATCATGCATTTTTGCGACTCAAATCACGAAATAACACGAATGCAGCAAGAGCAAATACAATAGCATTAAAGATCACTGGTTGATTATATGGTGATGAAAAAATATAAAAAATAAGAAATTTCATGTTTCGCAGCTTAGAAATCGTGTTCTAACGAGTTGAATCACAATGGGTTGGCGAAAGACCACCTGGGTCAAGTTCTCAGCCAGCCCTGCTACTAGCACAAACCAAATTTTAATTGAGGACGTTTTACAAGTAATAAAAGTAATAAAAAGCATCATATCACCGTCAGGTAAAATAAGCATAAAACAACAACAAAAAACAATGGGGAAAAGCATGCCTATGTACAGGGGGTGGGGTGAGTAACTACAGATGTAGATAGGAGGGAAAATAGTGGAATCAGCGTAATATTACAGAATGTAACAAGCATATAAAACGAAGATCAACAGGAAGTCTGGCAAGATAGTATCAGGACTTTTTTATACTTTTTGCCAAATGAATAAGGCGAAGACGATTTCAAATTTTCCGCAATGTTAGACCAAATTTTCAAGTCACAAAACAACAATTTTTCATATCATGTTTAAGAAAGAAAAAAGCTATCTGGCCTGGTAACATCTAACCACCAGTCAATGCAGGCTCACGTAGAATAGGCGTGAAGACTGCAAAGCCTGGTGTAGACTACAGACCACAGTAAAAGTTAGAGTGCTCTAGCTAGTCTACTCTAGATGACGGCAGGCCTACACTAACTAGCCTTAGTCCAGGTACGCAGCAAACAATGTCCGTGATGCACACTGAAAGAGCCCTATCTTGACACATCAGGAACGGATTCATGCTAACAAATTTGGCGTGTCCAATTAGCAGATTAAGAGGGGAATGAGAATACACTACGGTACAGAGATTACATCATAGACAGACTCGGAGTCATGGCACAGAAGGCTGAAAATATGCTTCTGAAAATAATGAATGAATGATTGTGCAACGCGCAACTTTTTCCACAAGTTTGAACTCTCGAAATATCGATAAAGCGTTTCGGATATCCGGATCCGTATCCGGTTCCCATTTGAAAGCAGTTTTTTGATATCCGTATCCGGTTGCAAACTCACTATCCTGCCGGATATCCAACCGGCAAACCGGATACTGATCATCTCTGATAGACACCAACACCTCAACTACGTTCACCTTGCTGCTAGTAATACAAACTCAACGCTAAATGTGGAATCTGGACAAAGGTGGATGCATAGTAAAATCGTCCCTGCAGAGTTTTTGCCATTGATGGCAAGATATACATTGCCATTTAACAAATCTATAAAATCACATTACAACTATGACATTTTTGATGTTGTTAGAATAATCACATCAAAATAATAAAAATTTTCTCAAACCGATCTAGTTCTACTTCGCCAATTTTCAAAAAAATGCAGTCCGATCCAGTCTTGATCCGGCCAAAATTCGCTTCAGTCCTGATCCAGTCCTGATCCGGCCAAAATTCGCTTCAGTCCTGATCCAGTCCTGATCCGTGCTCATCTCTGCTCTGCTTGAAACTGGATAGGCTTAGGATTGCCAAAAACTCCCTGTTTCCACCGACCTCGAATGCGCTTCGTAATAGCGCAATGGCCATTGGTCAGCTGTCAGCAACACGAGCCATGTCAAGTGTCAACTCAGATCGATGTCACATTGTCACATGGCCTATAGACACTACTCTATCTGAAAACAGTACTAGGCAGTAGGCAGTGTTGTTGCATTTGATGTTTTGAACCTGATCTCTTCAAAGAAATTTCTGGTAGGCCTACCTGATGTTTTGGCAACATATCCGATGTTGACTGGAGTGTTGAGTGTTGTTTTTGTTTTCCACATTTCCTCTTAGTCTTTTTCTTTAGTCTTTTATTTGTTTGGGGATCAACGTGTGTTATCATGATTCATTAGCTATTGGTACTGTAATAGAAGCATTTAACTTTGTATAAAACTGCAACGTAAAAATCTGATGTTGAAATAGGCAACAATCTAAATCTTATCTTTCTTACGTTAATGAGAATGGCCCCAATGAGTTGGTAACATTTGTTTTGTAGCCTACTACTACTAGGCCAGTGTGAGTGTACACTTGAAGGTTTTGATTAAGAGGGGGCAGTGTCTACAGGTCCACTTGTAGACCTTCATATTTAAACCCTTATTCGACCACCACTTGCAACTTGACAGCAATGCATGATGAGAGTGCAGTAGGCTTGGTAGAAACATACTAAATGATGAGAGTGCAGTAGGCTTGGGTGAAACATACTAAATCGTAAACCTTGAACCTAAGCCTAAACCGTAAAGGTTAACCCGAAAGTAAACCTAATCCCTAAAACTAAACCGTAAACCTAAACCCTGAACCTAACTCCTAAACTTAAACTTTTAAACCCTAAACCTAACCCTTAAACCAGCTATGTCCAACCCAAATGGCTTATGTTATTGAGCCAAAAATTGTCACTATCTTTACCAGGGCCGCACATTGAATGAATGACATAGGGCTGCGCAGTGAATGGCTTACTTTACAAACCAAATTTAGCTTACCTTATGCCAATGTACTGAGAGCATTTGAATCCTAACTGCGATGGCAACAGACATGATTTGATAAAGTGGCACTGAAGACCAGCTACATCACAAATGTCAAGCTCAAGATTGTCAAAATAAGGACAAGTTGTCAGTAGGCTACATACGATACTTTCACCACAGCAAAAACCTAAATTGGGCCACATGCTGCCCACTGGCCATGGGTTGAACATAGCTGCCCTAAACCTAACCCCCTACCACAAACTTTAAACTCCATATGTCAGATTTGTTAAGGATGCTTGTAACCAATTTCCTTTTCCAGAAGTCACATTGTATGTTTTTTCCATGCATGATGATACAGTGCCATTCAAGTTCAAAGTTCACTGTAAGCCTTTGAGGAATCAGCTGACTGGGATCTGCTTGCATGACTTTGCAGTGATTTGTAATCAATTTGACCTTGTGTTCAAGTAGTTAGTCTCCACAAAGGTAGCATAGTCAAATAAATCATCAAATTTTTAGGTGATATGGGGGTTGTTTTCATAATTTATATATATAACAATGAAGGCAATGGCTATAGATACACCTGTGGATCTTGAAATTTGAAAACTTATGTGCCACCTATGATGTAACAGTAATACACCACGAGAGTGCAGTAGGCTTGGTAGAAACAAAGTTAAGTAAATGTAAAAGATAAACCCTAACCTTAACCCTAACTGTAGCCCTAATCTAACTGTAGCCCTAATCTAACCGTAACCCTAACCTATTAATGCTAACCTAACCCTAAGCTAAGGCTAACCTAACACTAACCCGTAAAGGTAACAGGTAAGCCTGAAAAAAGTAAAGTTGCTAAGGTGAGAGTCGAATCGAAAACCATTGGCATAGCAGCCGTAATGCATAACCCCTAGGCTACGAGATCCACCCCATTTGAATGACAAACTGACCCTTTTATTTGAATTACGTCAGGCCAGGTGTATCCGTAGTCACTTCCAACAAAAAACTAGTATAGTATGATAACAGTCAGTCAGCTACCAGATTACTGGATACCAAGTGAAGGATATAGGCATTGGACCTTAATACTGTATCTGCCTTGTAGTTTGTATATTGTATTCAATGGTTACATTCTTGTATGAATTTTTTTACATAGGAGTTTTAGCACTTGCAATAGCCTAGCTGTTGTGAAAATGGATGATGACGAAAATTCATTGTCTGATGAATCAGTAGAAAGTGAAGTGCATGTACCAAGACTGATTGCAGATGAGGAAGAAGATGACTCAGACAAAGAGGTATATCGTATTTTGCTTGTGTTAGAGTAACATGGTCTTGTACAGTAGTGTATTTTCTTATTTAATTAGTGGCGATTTCAACTCTTTATTGTTCCCTTCAAGGTCTTTGGTACTTGGCATGCACCCATGTTATTTGGCACTCTACGACAATTGTTGCTAAATGCTATACACAGCTTTCATCAATTATGCTCTTAGTCGATTTTAACAAAGTAGTGTCGATTTGCCTCATGGCGAAAATCTGTGCTGGGGTTATTTTGCCTTTAGTCGACTGTGATTGGTTGAAGTGGTCATGTGACAAGCATGATACGCAAAGAGACAGCGGGTTAGGATTTAGAGAACTAGGGTTTAGACCACGGTTCATTCAGCACACACAAGAAGCTGCTAACAGTTTGCTAGCACTGAAATCATAACATTTCTCCATGCATGTCAGACTGAGCTGTTACTGATGTTGTGGTCAACTAAGCAGGTCATGCGTTCCAAACTTGTCTTGTGATCAATTCAACCAATTGTGTTCAGATAAAGGCAAAATAGTACGTGTAGTGTTTTTGTTTCATGAGGCAAAATAGGCACTGCCTTTCAACAATTATAAACTGTTATGCTTGTGAAGTTTTGGATTTGGAGCTAAAGACTGCTTAACAGCTTTGGACCCAGACTGGTTTTACCTTTCAGACCCACATGAGCTGCTTAAAAGGCTATCACTTTTCAATTCCATAACTCCTCCGCCTACTGTGCTAGAGAGCTGTTCAAACCCTCAAAAGATGTGGCAAGTCTTTGAGCCTGCAATGAAAAAAAATATTGGTTTTGGGTTGCGGGTTTTTTGTGAGTGACGTCATAAGTGAGGTAGTTTTTGGCAATTTGGCTAAGGTTACCTGGCCCTGGGCCCAACCGCTAGATGAAAGTATTTCACCAAGTTTTTATTGGAAACTAGGCTAAAATCTGAGTCTTTTGAGCCTTTGATTGGATTTCTAGATATTTTTTTTATTTTTATTGCTTGATTTAAATCAAGATTTAATCACTGATTTAAATCAAATGATTTAAGCCAATCAACCCTGATGTGAAGTAGAGTATATCCACTTTTTATATGCTTGTATCTACAAAATCGTGAATTTTCAGTTTCAACATGGCATTGTTCATTGTACTAGTTATATGGTGTACACACTCATCTAACAAATTTGACACTGCTTCAATCTTCAATTAAAACTGCATAATGTATCATCCATCAACACTTTTGAGCCCAGCGGATGTATTTGTACATCCTGGGTGTGTACTGAACAGAAAAGATGAGACATACCAATATGTTTCTGACTTGTATTGGATACCAGCTATAATCGTTTTCTCTTGAAAAAGATCGTATGTTTATGCATGAAAATTATGAAAAAATAGCAGATTTGCTAATTGTAGCACTTTGGTCTTCAATTACAAAGTGTTTTAGGAAACTGTCACAACTATGGAAACTCTCAAAAACTACATAGTATCCATCTTATTTTGCTGGGCAAAATACCCAGGACTGAAACTGTTAAGAATTTTTTTAAACAAAGCTAGTTACATATTGATGAGCTCATTTCCCAGTGACTACACAGTTAATGATCTTATTTGACTAGCAACATACTGTATATACTCGCTTATTAGCCGCACTTTTTTACTAGGAATATGGCCTGTATTTTGCCTGCGGCTTATATGTGCAGCATACCCAGAGGGACAAAGTTTTCGCATGAGCTATCACCGAATTTCAGTCATCCAGTTGAACTGCAAATGCCATTTGGCAATGGGCGAAAGTAGGGCGCTATCATGTCTGTCAAAATTTGACATAAACTTGATATCAAGTCTCTGTCAAAATTCGACATAAACTCGCATCAGATCTACCGTACTTATAGACAAACTTCCTTCTTCTGACGAAGAAGATTTCTTAGGTTTTGAACAATAAAATTGACTTTCATTACATTTGCCTGTAAAATCAATATTTTGTGGTTGATTGATTACGCAGGGTCTTCACTGGTGAAAAGGTCAATTGACCTGCAGCTTATTCGTGAATTACCCTTGATTCTCAGTATATGGCTAAAATTTCTGCTGCTGCTTATCTACAGATGCGGCTAATAAGCGAGTATATACGGTACATTTATGGCACTCTCCTATGGTGTTTGTCAAACCATTGCTTAATTCGTAATAGATTTTCTGCTTTAAAAGTAATGAATACATATTCATCTTGTCAAAGACAAAGCTCATTCAATGGTGGTGGACTTGTAGTTCTACAACTCCGTAAATACAACTAATTTATTCGCAAGTGCATGTTGGATGCTTCACCTGTATTGATCCACTTGTAAGTCAGCAGCGTTGACAAACAAATTAAGGGTTCTCTCTAATGACATTAGAAACATTACTGGTGTAAAGAATTGAACGTAGGTGCCTACCTTCACTATGCTTGAAAGTAGCACTGTGAAATGAGATCTTTGTGGTTGTTTATCGGTGAATCAGCACAACAGTTCAGAAGATGAAGCACATGCTAAGGTAAAATTTGTTATAGGAGCTGTTTCACATATGGATATGTAATATTTTGTTCAATATGATTTTTTAGCCTGTCTGGGATGAGAAAAGGGTTAAAAATGTAGATCCTGCTTGATACGTTTATTCTAATTCACAGTGGTTTGGGTCAAGACATCAAAACACTGAGGAAAATTATCCTGCTACTGCTCAACTTTCTCTCACTGCTACACCATGTAACTGTAATGTGTGTATTTTCTGTTTGCAGTTACAAGTGGCATTTAAGTCTGGATTGCTCAAGCCTGGTATGTTTCGTCCTATAACAGCTCCTCCTCCAACAGTGAATAATCATGTAAGGTGATTGTGAAGCGGAATAGTGTTTAATATAATGGTGACATAAATTGAAACATTTTTGGGTTCTTTATGGTTGGTTTTAAGTAATCGAATGATTGGGCAGCAGCTGAAGGTAAAAGCATATTTTCATTTAACCTCTTACTGCAATACTAGAATATTTAAGTTTCCATTTATATCAATGTTAGTTTAACTTTTCAATTGAACTAACAATTTAAAGAGTGTTAGTTTAAAATATGAGAAAATACTTACAGGACAATTTATTTAGAAGTTTTTCTCTGACTCACACTCAACTTGATTTTTTATCAATTATTCTAACATCAAAAATACAGATGTATAAAGTGGCATATCATCTTATAGTGACCAAGTGATGATATGGTAAATCACACAAAAAGGTTTTAGCAGAGTGGCTGTGAGTGATTAGAAAGTCTGCTATTATTGCTTTTTGCCTTTTAATATGTTTTTACATGGCAACAGAGTAATGTTTGTCAATGTGCAACTGGTATGAATTTGTTTGGTGTGAACCATTTCTTGTCTTTGCAAAATTCGTTGCATCATTTTTTGTGAGTCCAAATATTTGCATGGTATTGCATGTTCATGTTTTTTGGAAAGTGTTCTTTTTGGATGCAATTATTTTTTGCATCTATTACATTGCGGCAATAACTTCTGAGCTTGTGATAAACATGAACGACATGTTCACACTATTTTTGTACAAGGAAATGTTGAGGCTGCTTGGTCGATGCAGCGTTGCATGTGCGCTAAGAGTAGCACATATGTGTATGTGACACGAACAAGTAGTACTAGCGTGAGCACTCTATGGTAGCTTGCATGTGATCTCTTTTGTAACTTGTTTTCACAATGTCAAGCTTTGTGGACTTGCCGCTCGCAACAGACGCAGACCACAAAGAACTCTAGGAACGAAAGCTATCATAGTACCATTCCAGGAAGAAAGCCAGCAAAGAAACCCTTAGCATTTTGTAGTTCTCTTATAAGGTACATCCCACTGAGTTTAGGTGAATGGCTTGCTATGATAAATGCATATCAAGTTGCCTAAAGTTTTAATTTCTGTTCATCCTGTAGTGTTTTAAATAGTTAAAACCTTATGAAAAGGAAAGCAAATAAAATAGTTGTTAATTTACACGATTTGCTGGTTGATTAAAAACTGAAATGTGCTTTAGGCTTAGAATTTTATGTTAATGTAGTTGTCCTAGGAATGCCGCTAGAGTCACTCACATTTGTAGGATTAATTTTGCATGAGGACGTTCAGGACAACCATGGGTTCTGGTGGGTTCCTGGAGTATGGTGACCACCACTTCTGCTGCACCGTTGCATTTCTAGTCGTTAGGCATTAGTTGATATGTTCAATTGTTATAGCTTCGCTCCATTCCCGACTCTCATTCGTGACAACTGCGCCACACTTAGGCCCCGTCGTGTTTACAGGTTTGTACGACTTGTAGCAACATCAAATGCAGTCAAGATGAAAGATTGGTAGCGTTACTGTACCACCTTGCAGAACGCTTGAAACCTTTATCACACAACAATCAAATTGCAGTCAAAGCTGTGTGTACTTACGCAAACGTTTTGTAAAGAACTAAAGCTCGAGCCCAAATAAATAAGGTGCTGTGTATTCCATTTCTGAATGGAGAATATTGGTGAAACAAAAATATCCTTAAAACCTACAATAAGCATATAAAAGCTACATCTCCAAGTGCTCTGGAAAAGCATATTTTATGAAAACGATCATGTTGTTGACTGGCGAGAGTCCTGCATTTAGCGTTCGAATCTGACTTTAGAAAAGACCGTTCACAGCAGTATTATTTATTGATACTCAAAACGTTCGCAAAGTTGAACATTCGGCTTTATCCAATTTATACAAAGCTGTCTTTTGCTGATTTGCTCTCGTTCACGGTTTTTAAAATCCTTCACATGGTTTTAGGTTTTATTTTTCGCCTACGTTCTCATCGTGTTTATTTCTCGTTTAACTTCTGTTCAGTTTGTGTTTATATACTTTTCTCTCGGCATCAATATTGGTGTGTCCGACTATTCCAGCTTCTACTGACTATTTTCTTTCGTATGAACTGATCCCTTTGCTGTGGTCAGTGTTGGCCACTTTACTGCTAAATTTCACAAAAAAATTGTCTGGCATAAAAGCTTACATAATTTTGTTTCTCGTCCAGGAAGGTCTTGTCCAGGCTTTAGAAAATTTCAAGCAGACGGACCTGGAATGGATAGAACGACTTGATGTTACCGTTCAAACATCCGAGCTACTTCCAGAAAATCCATCTGAAGAAACCGGTACTCTTTTTTTTCAGAGAGATTACTCCCGCTCGTTGTACGCAATTTACTATAAAAGTTGAGCGAGCCGGGCCAACGTTTCGGACCAGGATGATGTTAGCTTCCTGCGAGTGCGGTATTGGGCTGCAAAGCTGAGCTAATTACATCGCACAGGCCTGTCGGCGAAACTAAACTCAATTTTCCTTTAGTTAGTTGGTAATTTTTTCAAAAAATTCAAGGTCAAAAATTTTCGAACAGTATTTTTAAATGTGAAGTATTCTATTGAGTTTGAACCGCAGTTGAACGTGGTGATGAACTAAAACTTATGTAATATTAACCCGATCGAAGTATTGCCAGAATTTCAGACAATGTGGCGGAATAAATATCGGTAATCGCCGAGAAAGATTTTACTTTACACGTTCGTATCCTTACGTATCCGGTTGTTGCTACATTGTTGCACTGAACGCCTTTGTTCATTTGACGATCTCATTCGAATCTCAACTCATCAGCTAACCTGAGAAATAAACTGTTTTGTAATAAAACGAAAATTTCGTGGGTATGCTTTGCCCTCGCACAAGTTTTAGAGCGTATTTTGGTTAAATTTGCGACGTGAACTAATTTGTTGAAGTAGGTTCCCGTTTTGGCATAGTTCTTATTAAGTTGTGTGTTATAATTGAAACCACGCAATCTGAACGTTTTGTAACAAGGAAATTTTTATTGCAATTATAGTAAACCTCGGTTCATCCGGATTCGATTTTGCCGACCATTTTATCCGGTTTAGGCGAAGATCCGGATTATCCGAAGATGGTTGTTTCTAGCCTGATGTCATTTAAGTACTAAGATATCGGTGAAAATCATCTAAATTGAACACATTTACTTCAAATTAATCATAAATTTAAATTAATCATAAAAATCATAATTTATCAATTTAATCATAAAATTTACATAATTAAAAAAATCGTAATTCATTTTAAATTAATCATAATTTTTTGTACCATTATTTAGAATGGTATAGCAGACTAGAACCACCATATCCAGGCGGTTATGAACAAGCTTAAGTAAATAATTTTAGATTACTTGGCTGCGAACAAATCTGGGATTTTGGACTGACGCAGAGATTTCTGCGACGAGTCCTGAAGCAGTCCCTCAAATTGGAATGTAATATCTTCCATGCCATTGCCAAGGCTCATCTCCACGATTAATCGAATTTTGCGCGCATTTGCGGCCGTTGTTATCATAATTCTAAACGTTCGTTGGTGATCTTGAACACGCTTGTGTTGTGTCTGAAAGCTGCCGAATCTTTGCTAGAGGTCGGTCAGTGCACTCGTAAGAACATAACAGGGAAGAAGAACAGAAAAATCCAGATTGCGAGGTATTGTCGCAAATTGGCGAAGATTCGGATTAAAAAATCCGGATTAACGAGGTTTGCTGTATTTATTCCGTTATCTTTATTATGCAGATTTTGAAATGTTCTGCCTATTTGTTTGTCTTAATCTTAGGACAACTGCTCATCGCTTCAGGGTGTACTTATTTTAAAACCAAACATGCACAAAAACAGAATTTAAACAAAAAACGTCTCATCCCCTTTTTAAAAATCTCGGTGTTTTTTTTATTCGCAGGCGATCCCCGCGAAATGGATGTTCACAATGATTTCAAGCGAGAAACGCTGTTTTATGAACAAGCCAAAGAAGCAGTAATGCAAGCAATGGCGAGACTGCATGCCGATGGTGTAACTACGAAGCGCCCGGACGATTACTTCGCGGAAATGGCCAAAAAAGATGATCATATGAAACGGGTAAGTTCTTTATTCTTTGACCATCTCTTAACTTGGCCTAACTCTAAGGCAGGGGTTCCCAACCTCTCTTTGGCCATGTACCCCTTCAACATTTCAACAGATGAGCATGTACCCCTAAAATTTCTTTCTATGGCAGGGATCGACTTCCTCCCAAATATTTTATCATGACTAATAAGAACCCTGTTTAACCATGCATTCAAGTGACTTTTGGTTATGCTTTTATCAAGTTACTGAGAAAACCGTTGGTGCTAAAGCGCCTGAGTTTCTTTCGTAAGTTCGTAGATCGATCCGCCTTACTCACAAAAGTCACTTGAATGCAAGGTTAAACAGGGTTCTTCAAAAAGGTTCATCAAGCAAAAAATCCCGCGCTCCTGACCTCGGTTTGATATCATTGCCGTCTTAACTATTTTTTCAGGTTCGAGAAAAACTCATGACATTGCAGCGCAAAAGAGAAACCGCTGAAAAAAATCGCGCTAATTTTAAGTTGCGCAAATATGGAAAGCAAGTCCAACAAGCTGTTGCCCAAGAACGACAACAAAGAAAAAGAGAATTGCTAAAATCAGTGAAGAAATTCAGAAAAGGTAATTGTAATTTGTAACCATTACTTATGGGCGATATTTGCCTTCTGCGGTCACAGTTGTTTATATTTTTGATTAGCACAATGTTTTAGTGTACTGTATTTTCCCTATGTAACTTGCAAAACTATTTTTGGTGTGGAAACTTATGTGAGAAAAAAGAAACTTTGACCCACACTGTAATTGAAGGCTCAAGGTATACTGTGAACTTTCGAGGGATCTGCCTTTCATACTCTGCTTTCATAACTTTGACCCACACCGTGAAATATATTCCAACCGTAATACGTAGTCGGTGATAAAAACGTGTTTTTCGCGCATGCTGCCTGATGGTCATGCGAGTCAAACGTAGCTTCGCTAGTTGCATCAACCTACTTTGTCACATGCTCAACGAACGAATTGGTTTTACTGTTAAATCAAATAAACACCCATTCGAGGCGAGCCCGTCTATAAGCGAGACTGAGCAGTCATAACACAGCGCGAAGAGTAATTAAAAATTAACTGAGACTGTTATTGTCGTTGTCCTTGCACATTCACAGTCGCGAAAAGAGTCTTGTTTTTTTCTGTAATACCCTGTTTTTGCTGATGGTTGTCCAGACAACATCCCTTGAGGTGCTGTGCTGATGCTCAAGTTTTTTCAAAATCCACTTTTCAAATATACTCGGTGTTCATGTGTGCAGAACTGAGTAAAGTTTTTACGCAAGTTTGTTCTGCTGCATTGGTTTCAGAATGCATGTTGGTTTCCACGTCCAGCCAATTCCTGGATTTGCTGAGTCGTAGAACAAGAACACACTGCGGGCCTTACGCTAGTCCTGTTACAACTTTTTTCATTTTTGCATCCTTTGCAGTTAGTGGTCGTTCTTCAGAAGCATGCCTAGCACGAAAACCAAAAGTCTTATTATAAGTTGTTTTGTCCCTTCTGATAAACCGTAAGGTTTTCGTTGAAACTGTGTAACTGGACGTTTTTAGATCAAAACGGAGATAGGCCGACAGATGTTTTCACTTTCCCGCTGAGCAGAATGTCCGCTTGGCTGTATTTTGGGAATAAGGATAGTTTGTTCCGACGGGTGAAGAAAGATTGCGATGGAGTGGCGTCTCAGGGGCAAATAAATACCATGGAGGGGACGTCGAAACGTAAAAATAAGGAAAACATTTCATTATGTGATTGGAGGATACTTACAGCAACAGGATAGAAATATGTCCCGGCGACTAAAAATAACATTAGCGAACTCTTGTCCAGCCTATGAAAATTTTTGGTGCAACTAGCAATATTTCGAGAAAATCTTGATCAATTGCTCAGAGTGCAGTGTTTGGGAGGTGCCGGAATTGACCTTGTCCGCGGGCAACACGGACTCTTGTAACACATGTAATGTAACTGTTGCGGTTTTTCGTCGTTCGAGTCCGAAAAAATCGCATTTTTGTGTAGTTCTTAGCTTGGTGAGTAAGATCTTACAAGGTAATGTTAATATAATTTTCTCATCGTTGTATCAAGATCAGAGGCGTAACTACAGGTTTGAGCCAGGGGGGAACACTTAACAGAGGTGGGCCCATTGGCCACCATTTGGGTATGCAATAATTAGTTCCCAAAAACGCGTACACATTATTTAATAAAAACAAAATAATTGTCGGGTAATGCAATGAGCTTTAACTGGGTAAATGACTTCAAAGCAGAATTTCACGTTTTCGTGTAACATATTTTATCTGAAACTGACTAATTCCCAGGGGCGTAACAAGGTTAGATGGCGCCCTGGGCAAGAAGCAAGTTTGGCGCCCCCTTGTTTGAACCTGAGATCTTTGGCAAGCAAATTAACTGTACTGAAGGATGTGCATGTGGCATTGTTAAGACTTTTCCACGCCACCCGCAGTAATTGGCGCCCCCCGAAGTGATTCGACACCCCCATAGTAATTCGGAGCCCGGATAATTGTGCCCTCCTTACGCCCCTGTTGATACCCGTCAGTGACTTGCGACTGGGTAAGGAAGGCTTGTTGTTGTAAGATCCACCACAGCCAGGGGCGCAACGAGGCTAGATGGCGCCCGGGGCAAGAAGCAAGTTTGGCGCCCCCATGTTCGAACCTGAGGTCTTTCGAAAGCAAATGTACTGCTGAAGAAAGTATTAGTGACATTGTTGGGACTTTTCGGCGCACCCCACCAGGGACGCAACGAGGGAGGGGAAGGGGGCACCAAACTTGCACTTTTCTTCTGTTCTACGCACCAATGCTTGACTTAATGATGGAGCACTGGAGTAGAATCTAGATACTGCCTGAGCAAACAACAAAACAAATGTAGTAACTCCAAAACGGAATTTTTGAGCAGCTCATTGATCTTTCCGCATCGGTGAAAAAACACCGTCATTTAGCAACAACTACTAAGCAACAATTTTATCTAAATATGGAGCTGCACACCAAACAATTACAGATAGGTGTGAACAGTGTCGCAGCAGCCCAACTCTGCCCCCACAGAAATGCTTTCAGAGGCCCCCTAATGGTGTTTTATAAAAAAAGGATTTCTAAAGCGTTGCTGTATTAGCGTTGTTATTCGTCATGGTGTAGTTGTCTCTGTAATTTATCTATCGAAGGGATACTCAACTGGCGGATCGTGGTCATACAGCAAACGAAAGAAATCACTGTACAGTGGCACAGTAGCACACATGAAAAATATTACATAACAATAACTTTGAAAATATCATAAACAATGTCACATCATAGTAGTATCAAAACGGCTTGGAGGCAGTTTTTTGGGATGCAAAAGCCTTTATGACGTCATCCAAAATCAAAAGAGCGCACACATGAAGCTCAAGCTTCGATTGACAACATTGGCTAATAAGGATAGTTTGCTCTCTGTCACATGAGACCTGTTGAAGGTTTTGATCAGTTTCAGCAAACTGAAACTCCTTTCAGCGCTGGAAACAGTATCGGGGCAGTTTAGCTTAATCCGAAGTGCAATAAATACGTTAGGATAAACTTCATCAAGATGTGTCTTGAGAATAGAGCTTAACAAAAGGAATTGGGTTTTAATCATTGTCATTTAATTAACGACGATTATTTACAGATATTGTAATGAAACGCAAAAGTATCGTTCAGTTATGAAAACACTTACCGAAGGAACAAACCTGAGGACGATCAAAGCAATACGTCCTGATGAACGTTTTCTTTCATTAGCGCTTTTAAAGTGAATTTTGCTTGAAAAGCATGCGCATCACCAGCCGAAATACGCATGCATAAACGTTTCTGATGTCTAGACTTGTTAAATCACCTGGTGCGTGGCACATGTTTAGATCAATAACATTTTGTGTCCCAAATAGGCTATAAATGTTGACAAATACAGACCATGGGGGCCGAAGTGACGGGACTGAATTATGGTCCCCTGTGTGGCTAGACGGCAAACTTGCGGATATTTGTCTGATACGGATAATCGCATATTCCGGTTAAACACATACAAAAAACCTTGGCAAATTGGTTATGCAATTAACTGGATTCGTCTGTAGTCTGTACTAACACCCGAAATCGCTGGACAACACGCCGAAAAATCTTCGAAAAATGCTAAAAAAAATTTACTCAAAATAAAAAATAACACTAAATAGCGAAATACAAGCTAACAGAGGACCCATTTTTTGCAGTTAGCCTGCCAGGGGGGGCGGCGCGCACCCCTGCCCCTCCCCGTCAGTCACGCCACTGATCAAGATATATGTTTGGCTTAAGCCTTAAGCCAATATGTTAATTGCGTAAACTTGCGGTTGCGTACTATACGTGCAACCGAGCACTGCATGGAAGAAAACACGTTGTGACAACTCACCTTAATTTCAATGCTTGAGTTTCCACATGTAAGCTGTGTAGTCGTATTGAGTCCTTTGTTACTGCGCTTGGTCTTGTTTCTGAACTGCATTTTTCATCACCAAAGTAGATCTGCAGTCTTTAACTGTTAAGTTTAATTGATGCTCAACAATTACGCGGCATGCTTTTGTCTCTTGTATTTGTTCGGAATGAATAAATGATGTTTGAGTCTTGCCTTTGACGTGTCTTTTAGTTTCACTGACGTGGAAGTTCCAAGCTCTTCGCGTAAATCTTTCAGCTAAACTGAATATGTAGGGATTGATTTTGTTTTATGTACTTCATCGTGAAGGTCAAACGAAAAATCTGGACTTTCTGGACGAATCTGCCGAAAAAAACGCCCCTGGCAAGAAGATGTCTCAACTCCAGAAACTTCAGCAACAACAGTGAGTTATATGTGCTTTGTTATATATAGCTGCTTCTATATGTGAAGCATCCAGTTGGGTTGCAGTAATTTGGTAAATTTACTCAAGTTTTTGCTTTGTAGCGGAATGCAAGTCCTTGAAGTCCCCAGGCTTCAATGACTTGCACAAACATGAAAGGACCTTTTGCCGTTTGACCTTTAGACAAAGAAAATGATGACATGCTAAAACTTCACGACGTGTTTTGCTTTAATGGACGACTGCTTTACTTCAAACCCTTGTAATTGACGACTGCTTTACTTCAAACCCTTGTACCTCATAGCGGCAAGAGGTTGTTACTCGTTGTTGCACGTGCAAACAGTCAAGTGTTTATTTTCACTTCGGAATGTATCACCAAGAAAACTTTTCATTTGATGAGCGATTCGACCAACACATAGTTATCATTGTGTTTATTGAACTACGTGTTGACTGTTTTCACAATTTGCAGAAAACTCAATCCGAAGCGTGCTCAGCGTAACAAGAAGTACGGCTTCGGCGGCAAAAAGCGCGGTTTGAAAAGCAATAACAAGAAAAGTGTCAATGAAGTGTCTGGTTTTAAAAAGCGCGTTCATGCAAATTCGAAAAAGGTAAACGAGTTTGACTCAGTGGCTACGTGTGTTTTATTCGCGCGTTTCCTTACTCATGTTGATGTGTTTGAATAAGTCGTAGGTCAAATAGATGCAGTTTGAATACGCAACCCACATTAGGCAGCTTAACCCCGAATAAAAATATTTCAAGCATTTGCTTCCAGGAAGAAACGGGATATTTTGCAGAACCCTCGTCCTACCATTCTATGTATAAGTCCTGCAGCAGGTCGGGACCTTCTAAGACCATAGCCAGACCTGCTGAAAATGGCGTTTCCCGTATCATTTCAAAATTCACTGCATGAATCGGTGTGGTTTCGCTTCCGATTTTATTTGGGCGTCCGCTGTCATTGAAACCGTTGATTACAATCAGTTGGTCGAGAAAGCGCCACTACAGCTGGTAACCTGAGTTCGATTCCCGGTCGGGTCATACCGAAGGCTTGAAAATCGGTAATTGCGGCCTGATCAGCCTTGTGATCAGTGTTAATGGGTGGTTGCACGGCGCAAGGTTCGCGCGCGGCGCTGCCATTGACTTACCGTCAATCCAGCATTCACTGCTGAAGTAGCCGCGTGGACCCCGGCGCAAGCAAGCGGAGATGGGCGTCGTAGACCGTTCGTGACACTCCAGAGGAAGTGCAGTTAGCGAGTATACTAATGCGTTTCCGTTGAATGCCTTTTTTTGTCAAAGCTTGTATCTTGAATCTCTGCTGATAATTATCTTCACTCACCCCCAAATATTTCTCGATGATGTTTCTTTTTGATTTTTAAATACCGCGATGCGGTGATGTTACTGAGGCGTGGGAGGGTGTTATTAACCATTGTTGCGTCATCATCGATTGCAAAGTGAAGTATCTTACCAGTTAACAGAAAACGTTCGTCGTAGCCGTGAATCTCCAGACATTTTTTTCAATGCCAAGCTTGTTTTGCGTTATTTTTTCTATGGCATCCCATTCTTCGACCGTTTGTTGGTCGCACAGAAGCTGCAGCCAGGGGGCCATGCACTCCCCAAATTTTTGTTAGCATATCTAGTCATTTTGTGCTTTGAGAAGCGGCTTTCCAAACAAAAATGCTGTTGCGCGCGTAAAGTCAAACATTTTGGCTACCTCGAAAATTTTGGGCTGGCTACGCCACCGGCCGCATCTACCATGTTTATATTATAAGGTTAACACCACGTGATGCTTAGGAAATATTCTTGAACTTCATTTATATAAGAGTGATCGCTGTCCGTGAAAACACGCTCGGCTTCTTATGAATCTTGGTTGTCCTGTTCGTGGTTCAACCTCCTGACCGCAGTAATACAGTACCTTTTAACTGTATTAGGTGACACCAAAGAATTTCTATGATGGAAGTCAAAACGACCTCCATAAATGAAAATGCGGTGCAAGTAGTGCACCACGATTTCCCAACTTGTTTTGTTCACGTAGCAACCGCTTCACGTTTAACTTGCTTTGGAACCATTCTGAGTTCTGGTCTTGTTTGTCCTCATTCGGAATGGATGGCACAAAATTTCAGAGCACTTTTCCAAAATAATATTGATGAGTTTTAAACTGTGAATGATGATCGAAAAAGGATCGATTCGGTTAAGTTAACCAACGAACTGATTCACAAGAAATGTTATAGGGACGTTTGCGACAGCAGGATTGATGTTTCACCCAAGAAACTTCGTTTTATAGTTCTGGTGTCTATACTACAGGTTTTGCGCGATGGATACTTGTGGCCCAAAAAAACAAAACAAAGAATCATTCGGACGAGCGGCTACTTTTTCGACAAAATGTAGATCGTATAGAACAGAGGTGGCCACACTGCAGCTCGCGAGCCGCATGCGGCTCTTCAATCGTTTGCATGCGGCTCTTTGAGCTTTCCGAAAATTTATATATTTGTTGTTAATTTTTTATTTATATTGCAAAGCGTAGAAATGTTGCAAAGTAGCATTGTGGTAGCTAGCTAGCGTGCCGTGCAGTATTACTTTTGCAGGTCGTTACAAAAATAATTTTGATGTCACAGAAACGAGATTGCAAATAAATTTGTGTTTTAGATTTTTGTGTTGTGGCTCTTTGTAACTTGGTTTTTACGATACGCGGCTCATACATACAGCAGGTTTGTCCATCCTTGGCATAGAACTTCACCTCACCGTGCCGCACATTGTTAACTATTTGAAGGATGTTGCAGCTTGACATTGTGAAGCGTTCGCTGTTTCAGAAAAAGAACCAACGACCCGGGAAGAACAAAAGACAGAAGGCAAAATCAAAAAGATGACCTTTGCTTTGATGGCAGTCCACAGATTACATCACGGAAGAACTAATGGCCTTTGGCTGCGGCTTTCAACGTTTTGCGTTTTTGCAAATGGTCTGCTGTGCTTGCTGGCTTCGATGGTCAAGTGCTGGACACAGGCTCCGTTACGAGTGCAACTTTGGTGATTTATTGTACAAGTACAGAACGTACCTGACGAAAGCTGTATTGCACAGTCACGTTCAAACAGTATACATGTATAGGTGTGTTGGCCTGAAGTCGAGTAAGACGGTCGCCAAGTATAAAAGCAGATATGCATCGACAGTGCGTTTAGGAGCTGCAAGGTTGGAATGCGGACTAGTTGAGGATTCGCCTTGAGTAAATTGCATAAGGAATTTTATAATTCTGAGTTTATTTCGACTCACGGCGGCTGGAAAACTATCGGATGAGGTCTGGTTTCAAGCTTTCACGCACAAACCAATTAACGTTTTTCGGGTTCCTAAAAAAAGTTATCTACTGGCTTGTTTCGGGATCATAGCATAGATGCAGGTTGATACGCTGATAAACATGTTTTAAAACAAGTATATAATTCTGTAGCGAATAAAGAAACCGAGAAAATGTCCAGTTAACCGATCATGTTCCCAACACCAATGGTGTCTGCTGCACTGAAAACCTACTGAACAAAAACTTTATTTACGTAATTGTGTGGCGACAACTATTGAAGTTAGTGAACAAGAATAAGAACAGGGCTACCAATGATTTGACAACGGTTGTACAAGCTCGGAACAGACGCTGAGGTCACCAAGAGCGCACAGATTCTGGCCTAAAACCAGTGCTTTTGGCTTGTGGGGTTCACCGAGTCCAACGCATGGTGACCCAAATGGTATACAGTACTTTCGTTTTGTAATATCCCATTTGAAAATCATACGCTTTCACTGAGGACCACGTTTTTCATATCGTCAGTTTTTTTCTTTGCTTCTACTGTGCTCAAAAGTATTTCAAAAACGTGCAGCATTGAAAACGCGATGACTTTGATCTGCGACACAGTTTATACTTTCCCAGTCATCTTCCCGGTGGTGTGAACAAAGTAAGAAAAAATATGAAAACCTAGTTTTAAAATGTGTGCTGTCATTTTCTTTCCCCACTTTGTGCGGAGTTATCACCTACCACACAATGGCTTCATTCTGTAATATTTTTTGTTAGAAAATGGCCAACGAGGTTTTTACGATGTTTCGCGCTGGGGATGTTGCAAAACCCCTAAAAAACACCAGCATGGCGTTCAAGCGCTCACAAAAAATGTAACAAATCACATTGTCTAAGTGAAATAGTGCTGCGGAAAGGAGAAGGCTGGCATCAAATGGTAACAAAGGACTTCCGGTCATCCAGAGATATTACTGCATATTTTCGGTCTGTTCTTTCAGGCGCCACGCTGCGTCCATGTACTTCGTGATCTCCGAGTTCTGACGCGGGAAGTTGACGCGTCGATCGTCTCGCGCGCGTTGCACCTGTATTGTAAATATTATCTTGCTAAGGCCTCAAGTGGGAATGGTTGATTGAAGTCATTAACAAGCTGGGTGAAATCTTGGATTTTTGACATTTATTTTCTAATACAGCAGAATCGTCCTGCAACGTCACCTCACGGGACCGGAGAAAAAGCGTCGTTGTAGCCGAACTACAATAAATCGTTCCAAAAAGGGCTTTTCAGTTTAAATCCCGCTTGCGCCAAGCAACGATTTTCTCCAACACTTTCAACCATAACTCGCCACCCGATTGAGCTGGAGAGCTGTGGAAAGCCTCAAGAAATCCGGTTAGAGCAGTACCTTCGATTAATAAAAAATTTTGGAGGTTTTGGATTAGAGTTTTTTTTGGGGTGACATAGTGAGTGGGAGGATGGGTTTAGGCTTGCTTGGTCAAGGTTACTTGACCCAGGGCTCCAACCCCTTAGGCCCTAGGGGTAATTCTTTGTTTTTTAGTGAATCTAGGCTGAAATCCACATCTTTTGAGCCCTTGATTGGCTTTTTAGCGTTTGTGGTTGGCAAGCTATGAAAAAAATAATTAATCGAATTCCCTAGGGAATTATTTTTCTTTGTTGATTTAGGACCATAACTTGCTAACCACAAAAGCTAGAAAACCAATCCAGAGCTCAAAAGATGCGGATTTTATCCTAGTTTCACTTGAAAAAAACAAACAAAGAATTACCCCTACGGGGTTGAGGCCCTGGGTCAGATAACCTTGGCCAAACAAGCCTAAACCTATCCTCCTACTTACTATGTCTCCCCCCAAACAACCTCAAAAGCAAAACCTCCAAAATTTTATTTTAATCGAAGGTACTAGCCCAGTGGTTCCCAACCTTTGTTGATGCATTCCTCCCTTTGCTCATTTTGGAACATTTCATTCCTCCCCTATGGAACGTCCATTCCTCCCCTGTTCGGGTTCCTACTATTAACTACAATCGGAACAATGGTCTTTATTGACGACAATAACTTGATTGATAAAAGTAGGACAAAAACTATTTGAATAAGATGCATGTAAGGACTGATAATGCGTA
>Ga0210059_1000869_pt1 | contig 42641 bp, 25 predicted proteins | sample Ectturendosymbi2_FD_188042 | JGI IMG/M metagenome (GOLD analysis project Ga0210059, IMG submission 188042) | Ecteinascidia turbinata endosymbiont from Florida, USA - Sample 2 (SPAdes) (version 2) | ecosystem: Host-associated > Tunicates > Ascidians > Unclassified | place: Key West, Florida... | reverse complement strand
CCGACAACACCGGCAATCCGGCTTACTTAAAACAATTTTAAGTAAGCCGGAAGCCGGTCGAAACCGAGAAAATTCACCCTGACGCGGCCAACGGAGCTTGTGTGAAGACTGCTGTTGACCATAAGCCGGATCGTAAGCCGTAACCGGATTCTGTGTGAAGCCGCCTTTAGAGTTTCGAGTGCGCTAAGACTCTGATAAATGTACCATAAAATCTCTTGGTAATTCTTATATTCTCTTATTCGCGTGGATTTTGTTGCGTGTTTTTTCGGCAGCGCTTTGTTTTATCGGTGTAGCCATGTGTGTTGACACTGACTTGAATGAGTTAGGAAAGTTAAGCTTCGATTTCACACATATGCTTCGCTTTGTGTAAAGGCGCATTCATTTATGCTTAAACGTAATGCGTAGCGTTTTTTAGAAAGTGTATGCAGAACAAGCGGTAGATTTTTTCCAAGAACTGTGTATGTTTGTCAAAAATTACGTCGAGTAAAACTTTTTTGTCGCATGAACTGAAAATAGCCTATGGTTGTGCTTTTGTGTTAACTCTCTAACGTAAATTGGTCCGGTACGCATGACGAAGGTATAAAGCATGTAGAGGACTATCTCTCGTTGGGTTTTACTCAGTGTCGGAGAAGGTAACGTTAAGCCACAGTGCGTGTTATGCCACAACGTGCTCAGCAATGAAACCGTCAAAGCTGAAGCGCCATTTAGATGGGAAGCACCCAGAACATAAAGATAAAGATTTGTCTTTTTCCAAAGAAAATAATCTCCAAAACACAACCGTGAATTGCGAGACTTGCTTATGAGTTGCAACAGCAGATCGCTCATTAGCAAGCGAGTGATATCGCTTAGAAATAAATGACCGTTTGTTCGTGAACTATTTGTAAGAAGTTTTTTTAGCTAAGAAATACGAATGTTTGGAGTTAAAGGCGAGATGTGTGCTCTGTGGCGATTTGATGCACTGCACACAGTTCTATGCACACATTTCTCACTCTAAAAATCGGCCCAACCAAATCAAATTTCTCGATTATCGAAAAAGACGTTCAAAAAGCAAGGGGGCCCGCAGCGGTTTTGGCTGCAGAGAAAGGGTTCGGCGGCGACATAAAGGTTGAAAAACACTGGCCTTGACAATTATCTCTATAATGTTCTGGGTTATTGCTACCGAATCTCGCACAGCCAAGATTCGGCAAAAATTGTAAAAAGTGTTTAATAATGGAAAAGCACGAAAACAAGAAGCTATTTGAATTAAATGTGTACTTTGTTCGCATTTTGATGAAACAAAGACTCAAACAGAGCACAGGCTAGCGTGGATGGAACTCGCCAAGAGATGTACAAAAACTAGTCAAGTCAAATGGCTGTCTTGAATGCACACAACTGCGTGCATGAAAATCCTCGATTAGGCGAAGTTGAAGTAAAAGTTTATGTAAGATTTTTCATCTCAACAACCAAGAAATTCATTTTGGTTTTATTCAATCGAAGGCAATTGATGGAAGAAGCATAATTAATTCAACAAGCTGCTTGTGGCAGTTGACACTCTATCACCAAGCAATGCCGACTGTGAGCGAGGGTTCAGCGCAGGGGTGGGCAATCTATTTACTGTCGCGGGCCGCATGGATTGTATCCTTAGCGGTCCTCAAAAATAAATTAATTTCATCTTAACAGTCTACCTGCATCTTTCAAAAGAAAGCAAGGAGAGAAAACCATGTCAGAGAGCAAGAAACTCACATCGACTTATTGTCTACGTGTCTGCCTGTCACTGAGTATCGTTTTGACACGATGTTGTGCTTAACTTGGGTAACGAAAATGCTAATGTGGGCCATATTAAAGTTTCACGCGGGCCGCAGGTTCCCCACCCCTGGTGTAGCGCAATGAACAACATTATAGACAATAGGAGAAATCTGACAACTACATTTGATGCCACCAACCCGCTCTTCATCAGCATTGTGGGGCCTCCGAGCTTAGCATGGGATCCAGATCCATACGTCAAAACATTGCTTGGAAAAGGAAACAGAACAGTTCACTCAACAAGTAGCATGGCTCATCAAAAGCGGAAAGAGGATAGCAACTGTGAACTTTTGTGGTAAGCTTTTGAATAATTTTCTATATTTGTGTTGTGGTATTTATCCTCTTGACGCGCGGAAAAACGGCGGAAGTGTTACATTTAGACAGCTCAAGTTGCATTCCCTGACCCACTTTCGGAAACAGTGCAAGTTGCCGTGCGTAGCCTACAACGCTTTTTGGTTGATTTTTAAATGGTTGTTTCAAAATGTACAGCACGTTTTTTGTGTGCTTTTAAAATGTACAACACAGGGTGGGCCAAAAGCAGACGTTCTCTTCATTGCTTTTTTTCCAATTATGGTTGAGCTTTCGGGACGGTATTGACAAATAGTGGATCGTTCCTGTAAGAAAATTATTTTCTTTCATCACTGGTCACCACCAGTACACATTTTGTAATTTCGCGGCCTGGGGACTGAGGACCACTGTCCCAAGGCATGCTGCGCGCTATTGTTTGACGCTGTTTTGGATATCCGTATATCAGGAAAAAACAATGTCTGAAACGTATTCCGAACTGCTTAGTAGAATGGTTTTTCTTGTACTAGGAAGTGACCACTCAATTTCCAAGCTAGGAGCCGAATAAATAGCAAACTGACGATCATATTTCCAGGCGAAGCTTGTGCAGTTTCATGCACATGAAAAGCATATCTGTTGCTGAAGCAGCAATTCAAAAACAAAAATAAATTTAGAGATTTCCTATGACATTTCTCCCATTTTAGGTAGCTCTGCTGGCTATCGCGAAAAACGATCTTATAATCGCATGATAGCTTCACACTTGGCCTGAAAGCATATTGCCCTAAAATACATTTAACACCACTAATATAAGTAGAATTTCAATCAAGTGTTTAACAGTGTTTCACACATTTGGACATTGGGCTGCTGATGTGAAGAAAATACATCAATCTCACTAGTCCAGATAATGAAGAAAAGGTGTGACACTGTTCAAAAAATGTAGGGGCAGTCGGGATGACACCATCAAATCCACAGTGAATACCTCCAAATTCAAGTTCTAGTCTCCCTGATAACGTAACTTTCCAATTTTGTGTATCCTACTACGCGGAGCCGGAGGAAGGGCCCCCGGGGCCCGGGCGAAAGGGGGGCTCCCAAATCTGACTGAGTGCCTTTGTTATGGCATATAGAGACACCAGAATTAAACTCACCAAGAACTGATTTCACACATTTCCCCTTTCAATGTTCATATTTATACGTCAAAGAAATTAATCTTCACACGACCCATAACTTCCTAAACCCAACCGTTGCGAAATGCGTTGTGAACAGCTTCGTTGTCAGCGTTTGCCTTGGTAAGCTGGCTGTTGTCCAGGTAACGTTGTTGAATCCACGTTGATTGTAAGCATTTTTAGTACACCCTAGTAAAAAATTATTCAGGAAAATTAAGTTGTAGACCAGTTGCGTAGCTAGAGGTTTTAGCCAGGGTGGGAAACGTAGCTGAAAGAGGCCCACTGGCCACCGCACGGGGTCCTCGCCAACATTCAGAAAAAGGTTTAGAAATGAAAGTGTATTCGGATGTGGATTTCTATATACTAAAACCCGAAATCACCGGAAAACAACAGTCGAAAAACTCTCAGAAAACAACAACCTACTGAAAACCAAAAGAGTACAGAAATATAAGCAAAATGGAGGATCAGTTTTTGCATTTAGCTTGTCAGGGGAGAGGTTCGCACCCTTGTACCCCGTCAGTCACACCACTGTTGTAGACCTGTGTTGTGTCCTTTCACTGTAGAAGAACAGAATAACCGGTATACAATCATATAAAATCGTATTCGCAGCTCGCGCCTGTAATATCCAGTGTATGTTGCGTCAGAGTTGTCTAATGAAAACTCGAAACTTTACACCAATGAGAAATCCAGTTATTTAACGAATAACACTGTGCCCAGTCGTGGGCCTTGGCCCAATTGTGGGCCGTTCAGCACTTCTTATTTGGTCGCGCAACACTTGTTGCTGTGGACCGTGTTTGCTGCGCCGGTTGCGTGGGATCAAACAGGCTATTGTAACAACTATTTTATTACATTAACATAGCATTTCTATGTTACAGATAACTGAATGCAACATAAGGTTGAAATTGGGTATTCAGAAAAAGCACGGCCTTTTAATTATGATTGAAAGGCATGGGCGTCCGCAACGGGGTGAAGACGGTCATTCGTTACCCTTTTGGAAAATGGGACTCAGAACTGATTATTTCTAGCAAACTTTAAGTGAGGAGCTTAGTTGCGATTAAAATTATTTAATTCTTGCATTGACAGATTGTTTGCCGGTATGACATCCACAGTGCACAAGAACCAGGTTCACTGTCCTGGCGTTGTGCAGTGATGTGTTTGTAGTTCACACATGTCCGTTGCTTTGCTTGTCTGCAGAGGCAGGTTGCGAAACTTGCGTACTGATTGTTCTACTGTTGGACTATATTGCGTATCAATAACATGGCAAAGAATCTTCACGTGTTCACTTCAAGTTTCGGTAGTAAGGCGTTTTGCAGCATGAGAGTGTTGAACACAGATAATGCAGGGAGGCAGTGAGTTTTGATAGCGGTTAGCCACGTACTTTTACAGCCTACCGTGTAAAAAAAGCATGGTAAGTTTGAAAAATCCATTGTTATTGTGACACTGAACGCTTGCCCGTTTTATGTGGATGAGCGTTCACCATGAAAAAGTCAATATTATAGACAAGCAAGGTTTTATTGAAAGGGTGTTTGATTGCCTTGGACGATATCTTAGACGTTCTTGTTTCCAAGTGATGTTGGCAAATCTTGCTAGGTAAAATAAAGACATAATTGTGGTTTTGTTTTGTTAAAGACCATGGCAATTTGCTTCTTTGTAAAGAAGTACCCTGCTTGAAAAATCTGCAGATAGTCTAACTCTATTTTGTAGCTTATCGCAATATACCTGGCTGTTGCTGCCAATGAAGTGCATTTTTTTGTGACTAATGCCGTAAAATGGAGCAAATTCTTTTTGCGTAGAAAGGGTAAAGCGCTTTGTGAACGTCCGTTTGCATTGCATCGTCAGCAACCAAAGTTCAAGCAAAACGTCAACGTTGCCCATCCCCTGGAAAAATTTCTGCTGACGCCCATGGAAAAGGGCTTTGGGACCATTCTAACAAAATTTGTCGATCACTACCATACGCATTACTGCTGAACCTAGCTTCAGCAAGTTGAGGCTGATCAAAATGTTTCACAGACCAACTATGTCTGATGAAAAACCAACAAATCTAGCAATGATATTTGTTGAAAGTGAACTTGCTAAAACATTAGATAAGACTGAGTTGAAGAAAAAACATTCGCATTTTTGAAAGCGTGGAAAAAGTCATTCTAGCTTGAAACAAGCACATGCTTTATTTGTGTTGATGCTGTAGAAAATGCTCTCATAAGCATTTGTTAAAATAAATCGATATTTTGTTTATATAAATACTGTTTTAAATGCAATGTATTGTATGTTGGGGGCCCTACCGTCCAGGCTCAGGGGGCTCCCAACCACCTAGCGCCGGCCCTGCTACTACGAATCCCCAAACAAGCTTCAAGCCACCCCCAATGCTGTTGATCTGACGATGGATCTGCTACTATCCAGGCCAGCAAACACGAGTCAGAAACAGCCTATAACCCATTTAAAACTATGAATCTCAGCCAACTCCACAGATACCAGCGAAAAAGTTAAAATTTGCATTGTTTTTCTGCTTTTTTACTCAAATTATGTGATTTACGTGGAATGATCTATCCCAGGGGTTCCCAACGTTTTTGTCCGAGGGCCACATAAGGTAATACAGAACATGTCGAGAGCAGGACGTCGTGGGTGGCGATGCCAACATGCTATCGCTTAACTTTTATGTGTTGCTAGCATAGTATTCCCAACTGTCAATGTTTTCAAAGTTGTGTATCATGAATACTCTTTTGTATTTTCTGTCATGCCGCAGTCTCAGGAACGTATCCTTGGGGAGCCCGCATATCCCCTTCTTAGGCTTGGTCAAAAGTTCTTATCATGGTCAGCTGAGTATGATGACGTCATCAGAGGATCCTCTTTTAAGCCTTGCCTCGGGCCCCCAACCCTACCCCTGGAAATTGGGACGAAGGACCAAAAATTCCAGAAACCCGGAAGTCAGCAGCTTAATTCCAATAAAATTTAATTCTTGCAATTACAATTTATTGGCTGGTATGACACTCAAACTGCACAAGAGCAAGGTTCACTGTTCTGGTGTCATGCAGTAATGAGCTTGCAGTTCACTCATTTCCGCTCATTTGTTTGCCTGCAGAGGCAGGTTTCGAAACTTGCAAGCAGATCTACTGTTGGTCTTTATTGTGTAACAATAACATGGCAACGAATCTTCAGATGTTCACTTCAAGTTACGGTAGTTCCATAGGCGCTTTGTCACACATTGATATCTTTGGCCGGTAATACAGGGAGACAGTGACTGCCGAGTGCTGATAGCGGTAAGTCACGTTGTTTCATACTGTGTGAAAAGAAGCATGGGAGAAAAGGAAGCATTGCTGCCCCAGCGAAGCGCACTTATTGTGACTGTTGCCGTAACATACGGGCATTTTCTTTGTGGTGTAGGAAGGGTAATACGTTTTGTGAACGTCCGATTGCATTGCGCCGTCAGCAACCTGAAAAGGATAAGCAAAATGTCGACCTTTCCCCACCTGGAAAATTTTATGGGCAAGACCATGAACGCGGTCCTTAATTGGTCGTGAGCGCAACAACCGATGTGCGATGTGGCAAAAACTTTACGACTAGAAGATACTTTAGCTTTGCGGAAATAAACTTGATTATGTTCAGGTCCCGTAAAAACACTAACACCACCGGTGCCACTGCCCATTGGGCAAAACTGTTTGCTACCATTACCGAGGATTACCGAAACGAAAGAGCGCAGGCGCGTTTTTCAACAACTCAGCAATTATTCTCAAGCTCATCTGACCCGAAAAAGTGAACTTGTTGCATGTCTAAAAAAAGCTTTTTTCAAAGCAAAACATAATGCCTTCCAGAAAATGGGGGAGGTACGCATACTAAAGACACCAAAACGGCAGTAAAATCGCGGAAATTCCGCCAGTAGCCTTTATTGGCAGTTGGATGAAGATCAAAATCGTATTCTGCTCTAAGTTTGTGGTTTTACATGCAACATAAATATATTTAAGTTGAGACATGAAAATACATTATTTTCAAAGGTACTCACAGATGACAGACAGAAAATGTCCAGACGTCCAAAGTGAGCTAATAAAATTTACGATGATTCCAATCACAAACAAGTGAAATTGTGCGCAATACTGACGCACCTACATTTGTAAATTCTATTTTGAACAAATAAACTTTTCTTGTCACACGTCAGCTGCACAAGGACGAATCGGACAACTTAGAAAAATACAAAACATGCAGATTTCGATACGAATGCTCGACAGAGCGCATAAAATGTAGCTGCTGAAAGAATCAGCTTTAAAAAAACGTTAATTTTAGGTATTTCTAAAATTAAGGTTAAAAATGCTGTTGCCCAATTTGGGCAAGGGCACCAAACTAATATTTCAAGCTGTTTTAGCTGATAGTTGTTAATTTTCCTTTGAACTCAGTATTAATTATGTAATTAATCCTTGTTACACAAACATCTACAGAGTTTTTTGAAACATTGCGCATGGGCGTCGGAAGGATTTTATCCAGGGGGGCGTCAGTAGGGGATTTTCAGGAGGGGCCCAATGCCACCCCCCCTTCCGACGCCCATGACCTTGCGTTTATAGGTCAGAGTTCAAGGCTGCGTAGTGAAACCACCCCAACTGAACTAAACCTAGGTTTTAAGAGCAATGATGCAAAAGTACAACTGTTTCAGACAAAATTTGCCCCTGAAGGTGAAACGGAAACATTCATTAATGTACCTCACGTGGACTGGAATTAATTAATTAAGGAATTCGCCACGAAAACTCTTTGACCAGTGGTTCTTCACCTGGGGTAAATTTACCCCTGGGGGTAAATTTCATCTTCCAAGGGGCTAAATTTCCTGAACCAAAATTGCAGCCAATCCAAATTTTAATGAATAATTCTAAACTGTAGGAATTTGTTAATTTCGTATTTTCAATAAATGAGCAGATATACCACCATTGAGTGCACTGGGGGTAAATCTGGTAACCTTGTCTGACAAAAAGGGTAAGATATGTAAAAAAAGGTTAAGAACCACTGTCTTTGACCATTCTGCTCAGTAACTGGGACGTGAAAGTACAACAAGGGAGTTCTCACGACAGCGTATGGCAACGCAAAATTTTCCAATAGCGACACTAAAAAGATACTCATAATTCCATGACTGTGCTGGTTTGCAGCAAAATATTTTCACAGAGAGCAAATGTGTTCTTGTGAGGAAACGTAATGGTGTATGAGCGTGTGTGTATTTATGGCTAGGTATTTGTTTAAACCAGTAGTTCCCAGCTAGTTTTTGCCGATGTCCCACCTGATCACCTCTAAAATCCTGATTGCTCCCACGTTATGATATATAAACCTTATGATTTAAAAAGTGAACTCTGTTTCAGCTACGAAGTTTAAAACACCAATGCCTTGGTTTGGAAAAGCGTCCAAAGAACATTGCGTCCATGAAAAAAGAATGAATTAAACAAAAGATAGTCAAAGTTTTGAGAAAGAAACTACATAAAAAAAGAACAAAAACATTAAGTTTTATTGAAATTTGAATAATGACAATATGGTACTAAAAGAATAATTCACAGGTAACTTTTAACAACGATCGAGAAAAAGTAAAAGTGCCCATGAAATGCAAAATACCATCTAAAATATTCAAAATAACATTTAAATTTAAACATACATTTCACTACATATGTTTACCAACCTGAAAAAAATAAAAATAAAAACTTTGAACCCAGACCTCGTCAGTCGATCTTAATGCCCCCCTTAAATTCAAATTTCCCCCCTGTGGGGCGTATGCCCCAAATTGGGAACCACTGGTCTAAACTAAATGCAAGGATGCGAGTGGCAAACACCGCCTTGTTGAAATCATAGCAAATCTAAATCAACTTTAATCCAAACAAGTAACAGCGGAATCGCCACTAAACGCAAAAGCACTTCTTGATGATAATGTGAAATTCTCTTGTGTGTTCCCACTGGTCCTGCTTAAAATTGTTTCAGGCGTTTGTATTTTGTTTGATTACTGGGTCATGCTATGATTGTTTTTTCACTTGAAATTTTATTGTCTGAAACAAAGCTAGAAATGTAGCCAACACCGTTGTCCTGCTAGATGATGCATGTTAAAAATATTGCATTTTTAAAGAAGGCTAGCCCCATTTAATACATTAGATAAGGACAGGTACAGCTTTGCAGTTAATAGCTGTAGGTACAGCTTTGCAGTTAATGGCTGTATGGGGTGCAAACTATAGGTTGAAGAATCTGTAAGTGCGATATTTTAGTTTTTGCCAAGCAATTTTTGCACCTCCATCAAAGTGGCGCCCATGGAACGAGTCATGCTTGTCGTACCTAGATACGCTACTGCCCTGGACTTCTCTGGTTATTGAAAAACAGAACTGATGAAATGAAGTGCATGTTCGACATCATTATCATAGCAGAAACACTTCCATGCATGGGCGTCCGCACGGGGGCAAAATGGGCATTTGCCTCCCCTGGGAATTTGGATTAAGAGCCAAACATTTCCAGAAAACCTGAAGTTAGCAGCTAAGTTCGGATATATTAATTTAATTCTTGCATTGACAGTTTATTTGCCGGTATGACACTGACACTACACAAGGGTCAGGTTCATTGTTCTGGTGTCATGCAGTGATCAGCTTGCAGTTCGCTCATGTCCAGCTGCTTTACCTTCAGAGGCAGGTTGCGAAACTTGCTTGCGGATCGCTCGACTGTTGGTCTTTATTGCGTAGCAATAACGCGGCAATAAATCATCAAATGTTCACTTCAAGTTACGGTAAGTAGGCATTTTTCCTTTAGTTGACCTAGATATCTAGGTTTATTTATGAAAAATCGCGTTAAATCTGGATTTTTTGAAGTGATCAATTCATCATCAACTTCAGTGTGTATAAAGATAACTTCATACTGTATTCCAGTGTTCGCATGCGCACATCAGGTGAGAAAGTGCGCATATCGGATGAAGCAGAACGTGTTCAATCGGTTTCATGTCCTCGTATCAGATCATTGTCGGGCTTATTTATATAATGTTGTTCTCTAATGTCAATTGAAGAAACCGGTGAAACAAGGGTTTGCACTCATTGTTTAAATTTCGAAAGTTTCCCTGTGCATGCAAATCAAAAAACAAATTTCAATTATAGGAAGAAGGCATTGGGATAAAAATTTTGTGGGATTTTGGATCCCGCTGCAGTTCAAGATTGCACAAAATTTCCTAGTTTACTAACAAATGTACTCGAAAAACATCTTGAGAAACAAAAAGGACGTCTGAATGTTAATGTTTGCGCTGCAGAAGAAAATTTGGAAGAGGAGCTACAATTAAATCAGCATCTGATTATAATCAGATCGATTATCGTGTCAAATAAGCACACTCAATTGTTTTTGTTCGTAACACATGCTTGCTGAATTTTATTGTACGAATATGTTGTTTTTTTGGTGTGCAATCTGGGTTTATTTGAAGTCACTGAATAGGACCCTGCATGTGAGATGTGACTGTTGAACACAGACATGTTGACAGAGATGAGTGGAGTCACCTTTGTCAGACTTCGACTCTGCTCCCGTTCCACGCTTTAAGACTCTTGCTCTGACTCCGATAAATTTTGAAACATCAACTCCGACTCGTGTTGACACTTCGAAAACTTCCAAGTAACTCATATTCAAAAGATACTGTCTATTCTGCCTCATGAGGCAAAATACATGTCGTGGCTATTTTGCCTTCAATAAAACACAAATGGTTGAAATGGTCACGTGACTAGCACAATACAGAGAGACACAACATGTTGAGGTTTAAAGTTATGGCTTAGCCTATTCTTTCCACAATGTACACAAACAGCCACTAAAAGCTTGCCCACATTTAAATTAGACATTACGGTCAGCTATGTAGGTCATACCTTCCAAACTTGTCACGTGATGACTTCAAACAATTGTGTGCAGCTACTGACAAAATAACTTCAGAACTGTTTTTATCTCATGAGGCAAAATAAATGCTGCTTATCAAATATACACCTTAAAAGTAGGCCTATAGGTTCTACTGCATTGAATCATGAAGTTGCAACCATTGAAACACTAGTTTTAGTTAAGTCGTTCATGCTTAATAATTAACCAGATAGATGATGAGTATTTGAAGTGAGTGTTAATTTTCAATTTTTACAAAAGACTCATTTTAAATCTCCGAGGTCTGGAGCTGATCGCCTGATCACAAATATTGAATCGTAATTTAACCATGTGCTTATATAAAACTCTGAACTATAACTGTGCTAGACTGAACCATTGACATGAATGTGCAAGCAAATCGTACAAAAAAATTAACAAGATGAACATTTACATTACGCATAACTTGGCTACAATCCCTTTCAAATTTGTCATAGGCAATAGCGATGAAAAGAAATATAGGTTATCTTTAAAGCTGCAACTATCAGCCTCAGGGCAAACATCCAACTTTGTTCAGTATGGCTCCAAAGTGTGAGCAGAGATTGGCCTATGCAAGCGGTGGCTAGACTAAAAATCTGCACAATGCGAATAGGCCCAAACATTATTGTACTACACCACATTACTTAGTTCTAGCATCATCGTCAACTCCTGTCACTAGCTCGGCCTACACTACAGTGTATAGGTCATTTCGGCACACTTTTACTTCTTTATAATCTGTTTTGTTCACCATTGTTTTTTGTCATGTGTCTTGTATTATTGCCCACATCATTAGCCCAACATTCTCATAGTTAAGTTACGGCATGGATTCCAAATTCCCAAACTGCATTGTCACTTACAGTACTACACATTGTATTTTGCATGGGCCATAACTTTGAAGCCACCATCAGTGGTGAAATGCTCGGTACTCCCACCCAGTGTCACACTTTTGTGATATATGACGACACTGGTCAGAAAACACGTCTCAATTAATTCTATTCTGTTTGACAACAACAAGCATCATTTCAGAAATTAGGTCCCTTAAAAATTCTGATTGGCTCCTGCACAGACCTTAATGTTGACTCCGGCTCCTGCTACGGCTCGAACTTAAAATATGGGCTCCGGCTCCTGCTCCAGCCCAAAATGCAAACTCCGGCCGGAGTCCACACCGGCACTCCGGCTCCGTGGTCATCTCTGCATGTTGACAGGTAATGCAGCGAGACAGTGGCACTATTGATAGCGGTAAACCTCGTGTAGTTTTATACTGTGTGAAAAGAAGCATGGGTAAATCCGTAGCAGTGCTTCCACAAGTTTGAAAAACCCATTGTTGGTGTGAGACTGCTCTCAACGTGCCGATTTAATAGCTTAATCAAACGACTCGTATGCAGACTTCTTTCAATACAGTATAAAACTACGTGGCCTGTTAGAATACGTCTATCTCTATGCAGACTTGTGGGAATATGTGTTTATCGTTAAAGTTTATTTCTGACTTCTTAGTGAGTACTAAGTGCAAAGCTATATTTACTGTGGAGAGTTTTCGTAATTCATCTGCTCAGTTTTTTTAAAGCCTGCGTGGAGTTCAAATTTTAGTAAGTTGTCCGATAGTCTTGTCAGCACGTAGTTATACTTCTCACTGCTTGAAACACTTTTGCGAGAGTGTCTAACTTTCTTGTTTTTTCACCGCTCATGTTATTCTGGCGGTTGATTACTCGTATTCTTAAATATGTCTTATTTGTAGAAAGTGCTCGATAAAATGAATATTAGGAAGTTAATCAAAAAAGCATTTCTGATAGCCGAAATGTAGAAAACATTTCAGACAAAAGATTGAGAAATGAGGTTCAATCAGCACAGACTAATGTGGGTAGAAATGGCAAAGCGTTTTGTGAACGTCCATTTGCATTGCATCATCAGCAACCTGAAAATAAGAAAAATTTTGATGTTGCTCCCTGGAAAAAATTCTGCGGACGCCCGTTCTTGCATGTTGTTCCACTAAGTTACTGTTTTTTTCTCACGTGTTGTTTGTTATTTTTAAAAAAACACCTTTCTGCTTTGATACGAAAGCGATTTCTGAAATAACAGACATGCCAAAAATAAATGTTGGCAATGTTTGAATGATACAGAATTAGTAAACGTCTCTTTGATTTGTTCGCAAAAACTCCAGCTGAGTAGATTCATAGCCACCTGTTGTGCTTCTTAACGGCCCAAAAAATTCATGTGGTCTTCTCGGGCTGGTTTCTCGTTTTGTTCCCGCTGATTAAAGTCCACTGATAATTTATCGAAGTTGTGCCAGTAGTATCACAAATGGATTTTTATGACGGCCAGGCAAATGTTTTGGAGTGATCTTTGGTCTAACTTTAACCTGGAGAAATGTTTCTGACTTGCTGGTTATCGTTCATTTCAAATGATGTTACGAAATCCGGAACAACTCAACATACACTCCGTTTCAAAACAACTCCTGTCAGTTTGCTAAAGAGTGGATTGGTAGTATTGGGATAACTAGTCCATCTCTTGCCAGTATCTGCTTATTTTGGTATATTTTTCCTTGCTTTATTTCATTTAAAAGAACTTAATTGGCGTGTTGTCTGTCAAGTGAAACGACGCCTGGGTAGTGAGAAGTAATTGCGCTTTGGACAAAAGAGCTATAATTGTCTGAAAAAATATAACGTTAACTGTTGCATCACTTGGGCTGTACGTATTGACGACTTGAAAAGTGGTGAAGCATCCGTAAACGCGCTGTTTTTTGCTGATCACGCAACAGATGCTAGTGCACATCCCTTTTATTATTTGAAACATTTTGCAATACCCTGAGAGTTAACGTGAAAGTATTGCGCAGAAATGCAAACATGTAGAAGCCAACATTACTGCAAACAGCAAGACACAGATCGTCCTGCACAGATGCAAGATCAAGCGGCTCAACAACAATTTGCAAAAACGCTGACACCATAAAGTAGGTAAGAACAGCGACGTCCGTTTGAATTAAATACCAGCAGCACGTCGCAGTAAGACCATAAGAGGATCCGGTACTTCAAGAATTTTGCTGCTTTTTTCCTTGATTTCACTGATAATTCGTTCGATCGTAATGCGGACTGTTGACTTGAGACTCTCAATGCCATTTTCCACAGCGGTAAGTTTTCTGTCTTGGTCAGCATTGGCGCTTGCAATAGAAATGAGTTTGCTGTTTTGCTTTGTGTTGTCCAACTTAGCTTCCTCGATATCCTTGTCCTGGTGAGTGTTCTCCGCCTCTATGTTTGAAATACCAGTATGCTGCAACTTATTTTTAGGTGGAAAGGCCGCCATTGACTGATATTGCTTGCTGTTAGTTTCCTCAGACTTTTCCATGTCATGTTCCTGGTCATAATTTCTGGTGTAAAGTGGGCCAAGGTAGAAATAGTCCAAGTGATAATTCGCATATTTAGCGGACTTCAAACGGTTCTCTTGCTCATCGCTGATCCCCTTTGCGATGGTCATCTTCTTGTCCTGATCGATGTTGATTTGCTTCTGGGTGTTTATTAAACCTTGTAGCTCATTTTTAAACTTTTCAAGAGCTTTATTCTCGTTTTGGAGCGCTGTAAGTAGGGCATACATGTCGGAGTTTGCCTTTCTCTGGTTGTGAATGTTTGCATCTTGCCTATGCACCGTGGATGTAGACATCAGACTTCTGGCGATAGAAATTTTATTGTTGATATCATTCAGGCCATAGTCGATAGAATTGAGTCGGTTGTCTCGATGTTTGAAATAATAATCGACGTCACGTTTGAAGGAATCAAATGTCCAGCAATCCTGAAAATAAGATTGCGTTTGTAAAAGTATAATTTTTCAGTTTGGATTACAATTTCAAAGGTGCAGAGTGGAACTGTCTAAACCAGGGCTCTCCAAACTGCGGCTAGCGTGCCAAATACAGCCAGCGAAGCCATTTCATCCGGCCGCCGAAAACATTTTGTCAATTATGAAAAAATATATATATACGAAACATTTGTGTATTTGATAGATGTATCTAATATATCCCGAAGAAATCACATCACGTAAGATGTCCGGCCCTCCGACCGTTGTGCAACAGCTTGGCCCTCGGACGAAAACGTTTGGAGACCCATGGTCTAAACAAGCAGAATTCCGTCGCTTTGTAGAACGTTAGGTCATACGGGAAAAATATTTGGCACCGTCCAGTAAATTATCCCAAGACAAACGTTTATTTATTTGTTTTCCCAACAGGTTTTCGAAATTAATTTCTGCAGCTTTTTTACATTTTTACGCTTTTACACAGTAACAAATTTACTATCCAATACGAGGACAAATGAGTTTCTCCGAAATTATCAAATTAATAATTCACGAAGAAATCAAAACGGTACGTTCAAGTACGATGATGCAATAATGCATGGTTGTAAGTAAATCCAATAAGCGTCAAATTCCCACGAAGTGTTTGTTTGCAGACAACTAAATGCAGCAAGCGTTGATTTGAATTACGGCTATTTCTTTTTAAAAAACGTTACATTCTTATTGCATATCGGTTTTTTTTCACGAACTTTTCTCCAAAGTCTCAAACGCAAGTGTGATCTTTTCAGTGTTCAATTGTTCCATAAAACGTATTTACCCTTATAAGCATTGCTCAATATTTTTAGCATTGTTTCTAAGAGAAAGTACCACAGTCACTAGAAAATAAATGCACCTAATTAGCTTTTCAGAATCGTAGAAGATTTACCATCAACCGAAAAGAGATTGTTTGTTGTCAGACAAATTTGCAGGAAGGCAAAGCGCCAAAGCCACTCAGTAAAGTTAATGTCAAATGTCACTTACCAAAAGAAGGCCAGATGCTTTGGGCATCATCATAGCGGCGAAGAAGACAACTGCAAGAAGCGACATATACCTCATGTTTCTTAACTGTAGTTAACCTGAAAGAGGAAGAACAAAAGCGATGCCCATTGAAGTTGAAGCAACATCAGGCTTACAAATTTTTTAATAATACATTTTACGCAAGTTTTTATGTGGTTACGTTTGTAGCTTTAAGTAAACTTCAGTGATATCAGAATTAGATGTGACTGTGAAACTCGACTCAAGATTTCACAGCTACTTCTCCACATTCCAAAATTATATTGCAATATTGTCTTTCATCCATAGCCTTAGCGGCGCAGGCTGCCCTGATTTTGTTTCAAAACGATTTTTTTTGCGTTCCTTGGATTCCGCTATTAAACGACGGATTCAACACCATCGTTTTATAGGTGTTTCTCTTCTCATTCTTAATTGTTCTCGTGCTTGAAAGAAATCCAATTTTCTGTTTTTCACCCTACAAGTTGGGTTCAGTCCGTAGCTTTTGCAAAAATAATGATAAATGTCGTTTCATTGCACAAAAAGAGCCAACCTACAGCACAGTTTTCTTTGGTAGAAATAAGCAAACTGTCCACGCACTCATTGCCATTGCCATGACCCTTCACTGATTTTCGAGGTTGACATTGAGAAGTCCAATTTAAATTGACTGGATTTTTCATCGATGTCCTTTTTTGCTTCAATTATTTCATGCTCTGGCTACTCGACCATACGCAGCAGTGTAAAACAAGTGAAAGCACGTAACAAATTTCTGGTGACGGCTTTGTGCCGCATTTTATTTGAAAGCTTTTTATGAGCAGATTGCCTTGAACTTAATTATGACTTGGCGAACAGATGTGTTGTACCCAAATATCCAACTTAGGATTATCGCATTAAAAATTAATTGGCTGACAGTGCTTACCGTGACTATTGAAAACAACTACTGTTGGCAGTTTGTTGACAAATGTAAATATGTTTTTAGAATAGTTAAATTGAAAAGCTTATTCCAGAAAAACACTTAAACTGTTGATACCAAATCTTCGTTGCTGTTAGTGTACGATTTTATTTTTATAGCATAAGAAACAGTATCGCCAAGCCAATGATTTCAAAGTCCATTTATTTTCGTGCCAATTTTTCTAACCTATCTAAAATCAGCTCATCCCACCTGTCAAAACCTTTTTGTTCGAAGAAACGTGGTTGGCAGTGGAACTCATTTTTGTTTTATGATTACGAAACCGCACTTAAGCGTCAGGATAAAGCTTATAAAATTTACGGAGGAGTAAAGCAAATCCTCACTTCTACATGACTGAGGCCCAGATTTATTGCTATCCCGAAACCCTCTGCATCACTGCATCGTCAACGTAATCACCCTGTTGCAACGCGCGATTTTATACCAGTCACTATCACGAATTCCCGTGTTTGTTGTGTTGGTCGAGTGCGGAAGGTTGTTCTTCGCAACAACAGCACCCCTACTGACGGATCAACAATCGTGAGCTTTTCATTGTCGCTTGTTTCCGGCACAGAACAAGTGTTGGGGCTGACATGACACTCACGAAGCTTGAAGCATTCCTACTTAGTGCGTGTTTTCATTGCTTCGAGTGCTTCCCTAACGTCCGGTTGTGAATATTCGCTTCACCTGTTAGTTCGTGACAGTCGGATTGTTACAACATGTTCTAATGCTGAACAATAACTTTTTCAATTTAAAAAATGGAAGCGGAGTTTACAGGTTTACGACGCGTACTGCTTTAACTCGGGAAAACCTTGCAGGGAGATGCATTCAAATGCATCACCAAAATTGTCATCTGCTGTAAGTAATGAAAATCATTCACACAACATGAAATCATTCAAGTTGTACTCTTATGCTCACAAACGATAGAGATCAACTAAAATCCTCTGTATAGGTATACCATAGATCTCTGGTACGCAAAGCTTTCGTTGGAGCAAAGGGCAAACCTCCTTGATAGTGAAAGCATCTGAAAAACATGACCAGCATTCTGGCAGTCTGAAAAATGGGCCTTGACTTGTTGTCAAGCAACGAAAACTAAATTGTGCTCTCAGAGTAAGCAGCGCTCTGAGCAATAGGTTGCAGACACGAGTTTTAAAGATAGGAAATTCCATTCAAATGTTTCTCCAACTTCCCAAACAGCTCCTTCACGAGTTGGACGGATAACAGTCGCTGAAAGCGGCACGCGCATTTTCTTAGCGGCTCATGTTTTCTGTATGTTTCATGTCAAACGCAACTATTGATAAAGCGATTAATTTCATGGAAAGAACTTTTAAACTTTATCAGGTGTCCAATTTTTCTCTGACGTTATGTTAGAATCGCACTGCTGTATTTCAAATCAGTGGCCCAGGAGCATAATTTTCCGCCCTTTCCACCCCGGCTCTTTACTAAAATGCTGCCCCATGTATAGCATGTTACAACAGGGACAATGATATCAATTGAATATAAGAACAATCTTTCCAAACAAAAGTACGTTTTGGCTTAACTTCCAATAGTAAACATAGAGAGGTTAAGGCCAAAAATAAACAAACAAAATTGATTGCAAGAAACATGGAAGGATGACTTGACTTTTAATTTCTTCCTTTATCGAGTTGTTTTTAATAAATAGTGAAATGAGCGCAAAGGTCGCTAAGGTTTCGCTATTGGTCCTATGCTTCGCGTAACACCACACATACAGCAAGGATGTTTTAACGTTTGTTTAAAACAGAACGTGGCACCTCAACTAGCGGAACTTGAATTGTACCCCCGCTTGGAAATCGCCTGCATGGCATCATTTCTTTCATTGTGACGTGCAGCAATAAAAAGAAACTACAATTCGCTCTGACTATCGCTCATCAATTGTACATCATAATATTCCGTTGAAGAAGAAAAGTTTGCCGGCCACGGGTGCTTAAGGGGGCTGCACACAGAATCCGGTTACAGCTTACGAACCGGTTTATGGCCAACGGCAGTCTTCACACATGCAGCAAGAACACCATCACCGACAACCACGGAAATCCGGCTTACTTGAACCAATTTTAAGTACGCTGTAAAATGCAGCCGGATACGGCCAACAAGAGCATGTGTGAAGACTGTCGTTGGCCACAAGTCGGTTCGTAAGCCGTAACCGGATTCTGTGTGAAGTCACCTTTAGTCTTCCATGGGAACCTGGTAGTTTGATCATATGACTGACGGCAAAGGACTTACGTAGGGGACTAAATTTTGTTTCCCCTATGGAACATGCCACACCTGGCTCAGAGTCACAGTAGTTATTGGGCTCCTACGATAAGCATAGCGAGAATTTGCTACAAACGTGTTATATAAACATCATGGAAAAAGAAATGATATCCGGAACGACAAAATCATAGTTTTTGCGGTATATAGCTGATATCAAACTTTAATAACTTGTCAATGTTGATCTCTGCTGATGCCAAACTACATTCGCAGTTGATTTCTTAAATATTTGAATAAGGACCAACATACTGAAAAGATGGCTTGGTTAAGTGTTAACTCCTCTGGCGCAGCATACTTTCTATCTATAGAAACAAATTATAACAAAAACGGATTGAGAATAAGTGGCAACGTGGTGCACGTTTCAGTGATCGATACAACAAATCTGTGGGTCCACCCAAGGGCGTACCAAGGTGAGATGGAGCCCAGGGCAAGATACAAGTCTGGCGCCACCATGTTCGAAGTACGAATCTAAGGTCTTTCGGGAGCAAATCTACTGCATTGAAAAAATACTTGCGACATTGTTGGGAATTTTCGCCGCCGCCAAGGATTTGGCGCCCGGGGCATTATGCCGCACTTGCCCCCACTCGTTACGCTTCTGGGTCCACCTTTTGGACCGCCGCTCCATAAAGAGCCGACGAGTTTGGTCTGGCATGCGGCCAGATCTCAGTGCGAAAAAATAAAATGATCAAACATGCATCAGTCTCTGCAATAATTCCTTCATGACGTTGCTGCAAACTTATAGTTTATTTGGTAAAGATGTCGCAAAGCGAATAAAAAGGGTTCCGCGAACATGAAAAGGTTGATAACCACTGCTGCAAAACATACGTTACCTGGTCAAGATCAAACAAACCTAAGGAAAATCTTATGCAATTTTCTCCGAGCCCACTAAACCTTAAACTCATGTAAGTTAGGAAAGATTTGTCGGGTGCATTCACATATATTAGCAGTTTTAAGCTTTATGTCTAAATCTACTAATTTGTTAAGCAGTGGACATGTCAATAAAATTACACTTACTGCGTTTCTGCTCGCAGATAAAATGCTGCGTTTCGTTTTCTCTGCCCCAAGATTTGTGAGGTCTATTTAAAACTCGCATGTTTCAGTCAAAAACAATTAAAAGCCCTAGGTTTGCTGTAAGCTTTCGACGAATCAACTGACTGGGCTCCGCTTTCATAACTTTGCGATGATTTGGACATCTCCATATACCATTAAGTGAGTAGTCTCCTCAAAGGTGACTCAGTTTTAAAATAGAAAATAGATTTCATGAAACTACACGCACCCGTGAAATTGCTTTCCTGCTAAAAATTTGCTTATTGATTCCAGTGCATCACTTTATGGAGACCAACTACTCGCATGTTCGGTTTGCAAAAGCTCAGACGTTTTCAGCGAAACCGCCAGAAAGTAATGTAAAGTATCCGCTGAAAGTTGCGCCTGGAAACAAAGCACCTCACTGCAAACGCACCTTCTTTTGCCGATAGAATACCAATGCGCATGGTCGTCGGAAGGTCTTGTCATCCCTTGAGCTTGAAATTTGACATTTTACTATCAAACGTTTTAACAAAAAATGGTTGTTTTCTTAGTTTCGAGTGGTTAAAATGAAATTTTGCCACTTTGCCCCCCGTGCAAAAACCTTTTAGGCTGCCACTGGAAAATCCACTGTCGGCCCCTCTCTGGAAAAAGTCCCTCCGACGCCCACGCCAATGCTTAAAAATATTACCAGTGCTGAAGATCCAAAAACAAATGCGTGATCAGTTTTAATGGCAAAATATCGGAGAAAAGTAAAAATGTGCAAAGAAAAGCAGTAAGTTCACTGCTCTGAATATCTCGTAAACAACGTTATGAGAGATTTTGGAAAGCTGTTAACACGATAGACAATACCCAGAGACAGCTCAGTGGAACAAAATGTCATTTCCACGAGGAGTTCACATTGATCAATTTTTGATGCCAGGTTAGCTAACACTATACGACAATATTTAGGAAAATAGTGCCTCGTGCAAAGAAACTATTTCAAAAAGGAACAAACTAAAACGATGAGCCTGTTTTCCCAACAGCATTGGCGCCAGATGTTTTGCAATGGTTTGAAGTTGGCAGGAAGTACAGTACGCTGATTCAAAACGGTACTTACGCTTTCGTTTGATGCAAAGACGATTGGTCGTCCGAACTGCATTGAAAATTGATCCGGTTCCGAGAATCTTGTTTTCGTGTTGACCGCTGCATGAGAGGGCTCGACGAGTGGAAAGTGTTGCTTGTCGAGGTGAATGCAAACTGTATTTGTTGGCATTGCGTGCGATAGTGTTGTTTCACGGCGTTGCAGTAAGTTCCGCCCTTCCTGCTCCGATGACCCACTCGTTCCTACGACGGGCGGCTCTTATTTGCGGAACAGCAATCCAAGTTGCTCGCTCTACTGCCGGTGCTAGTATTATAAAGTGTGCGTCGATCGCCGTTTTCAACATTATCTTTTGAGGCAGGGAAAGCTTTTGCAGCAGGCAAGCTGCTGATGAAACTGTCAACAAGTTTTCAAGGTAGCAAATTACAGAATTTGCTCTTCAAAAAGTAACGCTTAACATGGTTGCAGTCACTTGCAGCAGGGACATACATCCTGATTTAATAATGCTCCAGTAAACGAGTTGGTGCAGGCTTGGAATTATCAAAAGTAAAATAGGACTCTTTTAATTTTTTCGTGTATTTTTCAGGCATTATAGTACAAGAGTCAGAAACATGAAATTGCTTGCAAGTTTTGCTATCCTGGTTGTCGCCGCGACAATTTTCCCGACCTCTAATGCTGCCATAGTGGTAAGGAAGATCTTTAAAATTTTCGTTTAGACTTGCTGTAAATGTCATGTTGAAAGTCTAAAAATATGTTATCTTGAAGAAAATGTTTTGCACACTTCCCGTTGATTTTATAAAATATTCGAAATGGAAAAAGTTAGGTGAAAAAGTGATCAGGTTGGAGAGCTGTGATCAATTGTTACCAAGTAATGAAAAATCGCCTGATTGAGATTTCTGACTCAAGCCTGCCGCCGTTAGGTTTACAAATCAAATTAAATTAACAAACACAAAATGACCATAAATCTCTTAACGGACCAAAACAAGTAAACAGATCCCTTCTTTCCTAAAAATATAAGTTTCCTATAGTCACTCCCAAACTGACAAACACAACGAGATTTTGGAACAGTTGTTGCTAAATGGGAAGACTACGCTGTTTGCAAAACCAGAGCGTACTTTTTCCATAGGTCGTTTTTTTTATACACATGCAGCACATGTGTTGGTTTTCAAAAAATAACCTAATCGTTTCGCATCAATAATAAATCAATCTTTTTTGTCGCAGGGATGCAATGCATTCGATGACTACAGACGGTCGGTAAGCTCCATGTTTGGGCACCGGGATAGAAGAATCTCCGACCTTAAAAACAAAGCCAATAACCTCGGTTCGAGCGCTAGAAGTGTTAGCGCATCCTCGGCTCCGTTTTCCGATTCCGCCCGAAGAATGAACGACTTCATATCTGAACAGGACCGGTTCAACAACGACTTGTCCGCACAGTTGAATTCCTTGAAGGCCAAGAACAGCGCTTTGAGAACTTCCTTGGGAAAGCTTCAAATCGAACTCGAAAAGCTTGTAAAGAAAAATTGTGACCAGGACTGTCGGATCATCGATATCTTGCAGCGCAACATTGTGCAGGACCGGCAGATGAAGGACCTTGAGAAAGCTAACAGATATCAGTACAGTACGCTGTACCAATTGCAGGACAAGGACAACCAACAAAACAAGAGGTTAGCCGAAATTGAAAAAGTCAATCAGCACCAAGACGTTCAGCTGAACAGTTTCGAGCACCAGGACGATCAGCAAAGCGCTCGCCTTTCGGCGCAAGAAGCGAAGAATTCTGACCAAGATGCCGCAATGAGCGAAATCGAGACGGTAAATCGCAACCAGGACAAGGAAACTCAGACGTTGACTGTCTACGACGGAGCCCAAGATGACAAGCGCTATTCTTTGGTTGGTGTTTTGAAAAGCCTCCCTGAAGCCGCTACTGCCACTGTTAAGGACAAGTGGGAACAATTCAGACAGTCCGCACCCAAGATCCTCGAGGCCAATTCGATCAAAGACATCCTGTAGACCCCTTCACGAAACCCTCAGAGTATAGGTAAGTCATTGTGTCACAAAGGCGATGCAGTATTTTTATGACGTATTAAGGTGTTACGTGAACTTGATCCCTACCTACCTGATAGATTATAATTAATTCACTAATCAAACGTTGCCTTTCAGTTGTTTTACAACTTCTCCGTGATGTTTCGCATTAGACTGACGAAGATGACTTTAACCACTGCTTGACGAAGTTTCTGAATAAAAAGTTGCATTTCTACTGGAAACAGTACCCCTGGTGACAGTGTACAGTCAAAGGATTTGTGTCACAATCGGGTTCTGGTAGCTCGCAATAAAAACAATTAATGCAAGTTGTTGTATTGCGTGCTTGTACCAAGGCAGAAAAAAGGAATCGCAGCTGTTTCCCGACTGAGCATTCTGCCAAGCCAGAAAAGGATTTTTGGCCGATGAAAAAGAAAACAATCTTTACAAAAATTGCGCAAGTCACATGGCTACTCGACCAGTCTTCGAAACGAGCCAGGGTTGCTAACATTTTCAAGTAAAAAGTCACAACTGTTTAGTAAGTTGGTTTGCTGGCCAACTTTTCCCATCATGATATGGTGATGTGTATTCGTACTGTAGGTTTCACTTCGTGTTAGCCGTACATAGCGAATAAATTGGAAAATAACGAAGTTATAAGTACTTAGAACAAAAACAAATTTTGAAAAGCACTGTTCTTGTGGCCCAACGGACATGACAATCAACGTGATTGCAATAAACGAATTTATTTTAAAAAGGCAAGTTTTCAGCTTCTCGTTGACATCATCAAAAGCAACTCAGGTAAAATAGCACCTGCGTTTAAAACAGTTAAGTTGTACTTAACGTCAGCTTTACCTCTGATTAAGCGGCACAAGCTCTGTTGAGGAAAAATATAAGGCTATTTCTGCGGTAACATCGCAATATTTTAGCAAAAACTGAAGCATTGAGAAGATTGGTGACGTGACCAAGAACTTTTGCAGTGATTCCCATTTGACCACGACTGCAGAAGTTGTGATTGGAAAATTTCGCTTGGCAAGAGTTTCATATCGATATCGGATGGGGGAATTTTTACTTTTAGGGCTCGCGGGCTAGTCGGAAGGACACACGTGTGGCCGCAGGCTGGACAACCTTGTGAGAGGCAAGTATTATTACGCCATTAGCACAACATGATTTCATGTAAACGGGGGCACTGTGCATTGGCCCACCTCTCAGACCCTAAAAATAAAAAAATGTATAAGCAGTATTCGGCAATGTATACCAAAATGTTTAATTTTAGGCGAATAACACTATGTTGTTTAGAAAAACGCGTCTCAAAGCACAAAATAACTATATTTTCTAAAAATTTGGGGGGGCATGGCCCCTTTGGCACCCCCTTGGCTACGACTATGCTTTGGCCCCCCCTCGGAAATTTTCTGCGCACGCCACTGCATGTTCTGATGGGCACATGAAATGACGGAGGAACAGATTATTACGAAAGAATGGCATTACTGATATCATTTTGATAGTGTTTGGTAACAGAGACTACCAGTCTTCAGCCGGCTCGCAAATTCGGTAGTTCTCCCAGGTGTAAAGCATTGTTTATTTAGAGAGTCTCTTTAATCTCTGTTTCTGCTTTATAAGCAACAAAAGAAGCGCATTTATATTAACGGGGCGCAATAAACGTTTGGAGGGAATTTGGAGGCACTTTCCCCCATAGTCATAGACCCGCCACTGCCTCTACATTTATTTAAATCTTTCAATTAGCTATGCTACTTCTAGCATTAAAGTTAACGCAATAGAATCAACAAACAATTTTGGTAGGATGTGGACGTCACCTCTGAAGTGAGCAATATATCGTGTAGACATCAATTTCAGCAGAAGAAAAAGTAATTGGGTACAACGAAAAACAGCAAGCGGGAGTAAATCTTGCTAAGTTTTCTTGCACCGAGCATGACAATTACTTTTATGTTTTTTAGCTCAAGCTCTATCAAGGAACAACACCGAAATGGTATAATTCTTCCATTGGTACGTGGCAAACCCCAACTCGAATTCTCCTCACAAGATTCATTCCATTATAACTTTAAACATGTAAACAGGTGCGGATTTAGCGTTAGGCTTTAAGTAGGTTTAAGCCTGAAACCCCCAATAATGTTTAAATGCCCAACCCCACTTGAGGCCAAATAAAAAAATTTGTAGCAGTTCTAGGTAAGAATATTTGCAAACTTGTTCTATGCCAACCTTTTCACCATAGCGCATAACAAACGAACTCAGCAGAAGAATCTCATGCTGTAAACCAGGTGTGCTCAATACGTCGATCGTGATCTGCCAGCCGATCTCAAAGGTACTGTGGGACGTGGGTAAACGGCATGACATTAACTCCCTGTCTGATTCTAACCAGTGCAAGCCATCAGAGTACAGTAAGGTAATGACAACGTATGCACTTTGTTAATTGTGTTGTGCAGTATAGGCACATGCAAGGTACGTAGCTCGCATGCTGAAAACGTATGAGCCTGAGCACCCCTGGTGTAAACAATGCTACACGCTAAGACGAGATAGAACACGTCGCGTATATCACAATGGGAATTCTGCTTGTTATGGCATTAAAAACGGGGTCTCGTTATGAATGCAATGCGTGGTTTGTCGTTTTCAAAAAATTCCATACTAATAACGTCGACTTCCTTACCGGTTGTGGGGTCAGTTACAGGCAGGAGCACATTAACCCATAGGCTTAAGCCTAGGGCAGGGGTTCCCAAGCTTTCTCTGTCTATGTACCCCTTCAGCATTTTGATAGATGAACATGTACCCCTAAACATGAGCGCTGGAAGGATTTTTTCCAAGAAGGGCCAATAGTGGATTCTCCAGGGGTTGGCCAAAAATATGTTTGCAGGGGGGACAAAAGTGGCAAAGTTAGATTTTCACCACTCGAAACTACGAAAACAAACCTTTTCATTAAAAAACTTGATGGGAAAATGTCAAATTTCAAAATCCTGTGGCGGTCTTTTCCCCCCTTCAGACGCCCATACCCATAAAACTTGTGGCGAAAAAGTTGAGAAGATAACAAAAACATATTTACCAATAAGCATATAATGATTTTTGAAAATGATATTCACTGATATTTATTTTAATTTTTGAACCAGACACGAAGTCCATATAGCACAAGCTCACACTATCTGCACAACACAGGTTGATAATAACACTCACAGAACGTTTTGTAACGGCGTTGGTGGTAGGGCCACAGGATTACAGACACTTGTTGGCTAACACTTCGTAGAACACTACATCGCAGACATTTTCTTAACATAGTTGTTCCCTAAATAACTCGTAACAGTTGATACAAGACATGGGCGTCCACAGGGGGGGCGCAAAACGGGCATTCCCCCCCTGGAAATTGGGACTAAGAAGCAAAAATTTCTGGAAAACGTGAAATCAGGAATTTAATTCTGAGTATTTGGGATAATTCTTGCAATGACAGTTTGTTTGCCGGTATGACACTCACACTGCACAAGAGTCAGGTTCACTGTTTTGATAGCATGCGGTTATGAGATTGTAGTTCACCCATGTCCGCTCCTTGCCTGCAGAGGCAAGTTGCGGAACTCGGGAACGAATTATTGTACGATTGGCCTCTATTGCGTAACAATAATGTTGCAACAAATCTTCGAAGATGCACTTCAAGTTACGGTGGTAGGCGTCTTGCCGCATGTAACTATTGAATGCAGACGTCTTGGCAGGTAATGCAGCGAGACAGTGAATGCTGATTACGGTAAGGCACGTAGGTTCAAACCAACGGTGGGCGAATTGTGGGTCGCCAACATATTTTGTGTGGCTCTTCTAGATGAATAGCAATATCTCAAATTGATAGAGAGTTGTTGCCTCAAATTTAACGCTTGTTTCATTTATCATTGTGTTTACACAGGTTTGTGAAGTTAGCCACCAACAGTGTTCCCTGTAAGAAAATTTAACATAGAAAGCAAATATTTGTTTCAGTGCGCATGTAATTTCACAACCATGTAGACCAGGGTCGCAAACACGCGGACCGCATGTGGGTCCCGAGGGCATTTTGTGCTTCCCGCAATGCGTTTTGGGAATTTTCATACAATCAACATTTAGGTTTTTTACTTTATTCACCGATGTTTAAAAGTGCTCCGCCAGCGAGCGAACAAGCTTTTTTAAACGAACGTAGAGGCGGCTAGGAATGATTTGCCTGTAACTCGCGATACATTTCGCAAGAAATAAAATGTAAAAGCTGTTTCTTGTAAGGTTCAGGTACCGCCAATGTTGTGTCAGCGTCACAATGCGGCTCTCCGGTTACTTTGTAGGTCCTAATTTGACCCTCGGAGCAATTTGTGTTTGAGGCCCCTGATGTAGACACACATCCAGCGAAACGTTTCGACAGGGCTATGCGATATACAGTTTGGAATGTTGCAAGTGCGTAAGAATGAGATTTCACTGCGCAAATGCTCCTGTAGTTCTGCGCATCTGCGCACCTCAGAGGGAACACTGGCCACCAGGGTGTCGGTGCGATTTGATAACAACGACAGTGAACCTAAATCGCAAGTTAGGCTACTTTTTCTCCTTTACCTAAGTTAGGTTATATTCTTTCCAGAAGAATATTAAAATTTTTCAAAGACACATATTGTCAAAAGCATTCTGTCATTTTCCCAACGTCGGAATGAGAACCAGTGTGTTTCGCGAAGAGGCATTTGCAGACCACAAAGTGGAAGAATATCAAAATAAATTGTAAGACTACTGGTGGAGTTCCAAGCCAGATTTGTCCATTTCCAAGAGTTAAAACCATGCTTTGCATTACTTGTAAATCCATTCAGTGTTAACGTATCGGTGACGGCTGTCCAGTTCGCTAACCGTTTTTACAAACTTGTCTTTTGTAGAAAAAAACTGACCGAAATGCAAGAAAATCAGGGTCAAAAAAAACTTTAGTCAATGCCACTCTGCACTGAACTTTTGGCGACAGGTTCCAGAACGTGAACACCCAGAATTTAAAATACCAGTGTATTACTCATTTCTGTGTATAGCACAACATATTGCTGTGAATTTTTTTCTCTGTAATGAAGTTCGTAAAATCAAACCACCGTGCAACCCTGAAAAATGAACACTTGGGAGAATTAATTCGCACAGCTTTAACAACATACTGGCCAGGTTTTCGGAGACTAGAAAATCAAACAAGAACTTCACACCGACAATTACTACACATCATTTATGTAAAACGTGCATTCTTTACCTTGCATACCGACAATTACTGTACATCATTTATGTAAAACTTGCATTCTTTAACTTGCATTCGTTTTTGAATATCTGCAAATGACTTATCCATTGAACAAGTTTGCCCCCCTGGTTTATACTATGTGTAAAGAAGCATGAGTGAGAAAGAAGCATTGCTGCCAACAAAGCGCATTTTCTGCAACCAATGCTCCTCTAAAGGTTCGCAAATGCGCAGTACCACCAGACTATTTGCGTCGTGAAATCTCATCTCGCGCACTTGCAACATTCCAAAACATTGGAAAAGCACGAAAACAAGAAGCTATTTCAATTCAATGTATAGTTTCTTTGTATTTTCATAAGATTTTACACTATTCTAAAAATTCACAAAGTTTATAATTCATATAGAACTCTGCTAACTCAGTCATAAAATATCCATGCTCACTAAAACAAACATTTGCTCAGTATAAAGTTTTCTTACAAGGAAAGCACTGTATGCAACTGTTGCCGTAACAATGGACATATTGGACATTTTCTTTTTTGTATACGTCAATTTGTGTTGCATCGTCAACAACCAGAAAAAGATAAGCAAAATGTCGACTTTGCCCCCCCTGGAAAAATTTCTGCGGACGCCCATGATACAAGATTACATTCAAAGTAGGATACGAAAATAGCATGTTTAAGAAATAGAGTCCAACCCTGGCTAAGGACTGGTGAAGTACAAATGCATTGTGGCCTGCACACGCCCTCAAACTAACACTGCAACATCCGGGCACTCAGTCACAAAGTAAAATGCGGTTGTAGTGTTCAAAGAATAAGGGCGAATACCCGTTTAAACAATCTGACTGCATCAAAGCGCGCAACCATACATTGCTGAACTTCTTGCATCGTTGAAGAAACAGGTACACATTTTTTTCAATACGGCCTCAAAGGTAGGAATATTACATTCAACCTAAAGACTACTAAGACTCGATAGCCACGGCAGGTTGTACAGAGCCCTGCAACCAAAGTTATAGGCCACACGCAATCTCTGCATGTATGCCTTCCTGAAATCACGCCGTAATTATGATGCATACATAGACCTACAGAAGGAACGAAAAAGCACATTTTTCACTGCGTTCGAACATCGGGAAAAAGAAGCTCGCATTACTGCATAATATTGATATCGCAGTTGTCTCTGAATGTCTTTGTCATCTGAAAGCTTAATATTTAATACAATCCCCAAATATTTGTAGTGGAGAACATATTTTACTGTTAGTACGCCCAGTGTCAGCAACGGGATGACCGTGCTTTTTGCGGTCTTAGCCTTAACGTCACATAAGCAGTTTTACTGCAGTTGAAAATAATTCCAAGCAATTCTGCATAAGCCTGACACACATCTATTATACTTTGCAACCCGCGTACACTTGGACAAAACACACAAATATCATCAGCAAACATCAAGTGGTTCAGTAAGACTTCACCAATACAACACCCAGCTTTAATGTTGTTTAATTCAATAGATAAAACATCTAAATATACAGCAAACAAGAATGGACTCGGTACTCCCCTTGTCTAACCCCATTAGTAACATGAAATGGTTCGGACAAATTCATATGTATAAATAATTTGAAATGAATAATATATAAACATATTTTTCCCTTCTGTTGCTAACATCAAATGTACCCCTTCAGACAGACAAATGTACCACTAGGAGTACATGAACCCCAGTTTGGAAACCTCTGGCCTAGGGCCTCAAGATTGAAGGAGGCCTCCAGCGAAGTGTGGTGCGCATAGAGTCAACTGCCAGAATATGATCAGTTCGACAAATATTCGTTGACAATGTATATCTTAATTGTACACGAAATTTAGTTTTATTCACCTAATCAGATTTCGTGTTGACAACGCCAGGGTTTTACAAGTTTGCTTGAATCTTAATATGACCGTTGGTCAAACCGCATGTAGACTATCAGTGTTGCCACTGGGGTCAGTCTCGCTAACATCAGATTGTTGCCTTTTTCAACATCAGATTTTTACGTTACAGTTTCGTATATGCTAAATGCTTCTGTTGTCAATATGTAGCAGAGCGCGATAACCCAAGTTGTATCTGAATCAGAGTGAAGTATTGTCATGAAAAGAATTCGGTCATGCGTAACGTTAAATGTTATTCTAAACCGGTGGTTCTTAACCTTTTTTGTCTTAATTACCCTTTAACAAAATCAAAAATATGACTTTACCCCCAACAACGTTTGGTGTGTCAAGCCATGCCCAACTTTAAGGTAAAGTCTGTACGAATCATTGTCAGTATCTGAGTAAAACTTTACTAAAATGCTTTTACAAGCAAGCATGAAGACTTTTAAGAACTGGTTTGCTGAGGTTGTTGAAATTCTAAAAACAGTCTCATATGAACCGGCATATCACTAAGTCAACGGGCGAAACGTTAGGAAGAAGGAATATACAGTCAGCCATGTTTAATTTTTCTCCTATTGAAAAATAACAAACAATTTCAACTAACCAGTCACTCAGTGATACTTTTGTGCTTGTTTTCTACCCACAATATCTGACATTCTGGGAACAGTAGTTGAAAGTGATACTCTCATGTCATACTTGAGAATCAATCGAGATCGCTGTTTCGTTTCATCGTTTTTGAGGAGAACCCTGCCTCACACACATAAGCATTTTGAAAAGCTACAATAACTTCAAATGCGCGCTTTGACAGCGTAGAAAACTCTTCGCCCAATCCACACCAAAATTTAGAAAAGTCACAGTTGCAAGATTTTAATTTGGAATAAAGCATTGATTAACATTGAAGATAAATCAATTCATCTTTAAAAAGCAGTTTGAAAAGACAAGCCTGTGGCGTGATAAAATTCACACGTTCGGTAACATGTTTCAAAACTATTTTCAAGTATTCTGGAAGGCTTATCTTGCCAGTCCATATCGATGAAGAACATGAGGAGTGGAAATGATGTGCAGTGCGCATTTGTTCACTAGAGTTGTAAAACCTGACTTCACGGAGTATACGAGCGCCGTCTGTGCAAAGCGAGCAAAGGTGATTGCACAAGTTTATTTTGTTGATAGAAGTTATTCATTTCTTCCTGATCATTAGTCACTTCGCTAGTCGTCTCTAGACTTACGCACATCAAGAGCTCTTCTTTCAACTCAACTCCATGTACAGTACGTATCGACGGTAAACCAAGAAATACGTGCAGTTCGACGCGTCGATTGACCCACCTAACGAAAAAGGCCTCTTGCTTTATTACTTCAAATTTTATCTGCTACGTGATCTAAAATATCACAAGACATAACACTTGTACGACAACATACTGTTTGGTAAATAATTTTCTAAACTTTCTTTTTTTGTTCTTTTCCACAAACCAGTTCCACCATATTAATAGCGTACGGTTTGATAAGTCATTCTCAAATTGCATGCGGTTTCTTTTCTTTTTCTATTGCAAAAGCAATGCATGAGGATGCTTCCAATCCTATCGTGTCTTCAGAAACGAACCTGAATAGAATTCCTACAGCACGAAATCGAGAGCAGTTGGTCTGCAAAGACATGTGGTTTTCATGTATTTGTGTGCGATGGTGTGATGGCGTGAAGAAAAATGAGCCTATAAAATTGACGGCTTCGTGGAACCATCACCAAGCGCTTTGGAACAAAAGATACCTTGAGGTTTTTGAATATATCATTTGTTTTATGATGAATTCGACCCGGAGTCCACGTATGGTTCTACTTAAGTTATCTTCTTCGACATATTAACTGAGAATGCTGAAATCTTCAAGTGTTAACTCATGAATAACTCATTCACTATAAAGACCTCCACTGTACAGGCTGTCCACTGTCTGCGGTCCAGGAGTGGATCCAAGGGGGGCGATTGAGGCGATTACCCCCCCTAAAACCTACCAAAGTAACTTTATTCACCATGATTTCGTACAATTCCGAAAAAAGCATTCGCGATATAAGGCCATTTTGCCGTCCATTATTTTGTCACAGCGGTTAAGTATAGGCTAATTCATCTCTCCTACAGTAGTGAACCCGCAAATGAGACTTGACTACCAAATGTTACTGAAATCGTCCCCCTAAACTTACTGGCTGGATCCGACCCTGCTGCGGTCTATAGCATGCTGTGAAAAGAAAGAAAAATGGCACTGCAGTCTGACCATTGTTTGTGAAACCAATGAAATTTATTGCACAATAGAGGAATTTTCAATTCTGACAGAGTTACAATCTCCTGTTACGTACAAAGTCCAAATGAAGTCGTGAACAGGAACAGTGTCGTGCGCATGAGCTGATCAATTGAATCTGGTAACCTACATGTTTAAAGATGAACTAAAAACAGAAAACTTATAAGTAGGCTATGCATATCTCGGAACCATATGCCAAAGTGCAACATCTCCAGTTTGTGTGATATATCCGTAAACCTATTTCGTAACAACGTTCTGTGCCGCCTGACATGGAGCCTCTCACCAATCTACGGGCAAAATAATGTCGTGTGTACATTCGGGTTTTGTCCTGCAAGTAACTAGCCTGATAATCTAGTTTATAACATTTTGTAAATTTCTAAAAGTTAACGTTTGTTATAAGTTATGATTCAGCAAATTTACCCCCTCGGAAGGTGAAATTTACCCCTGGGGGTAAATTTACCCCAGGTTAAGAACCACTGTTCTAAACGCAAAGAAGAGAGCTTCTGTTTTTTGGAACGATAATCAAATGAAACAGACATGAAGGAGAGAAATTGACGAAAGAAATTGAAAATCGTGAATCTAACTTATTTTAATCCTAAATGGATAGGAAATGCGGAAAACAAAAACAACATCCCCATCAACATCAGATTTGTTGCCCAAACATCAGACATCAGAAATTTATCTGAAAACATCAGATCTGATGTTAAAACAGAACCGTCGCCAGAAAGTTTTCAATAGGGGGGTTTTACGCTTCTGTTGTGGGGCTTTGGGTTTATGCGGGGGGCTTGACATTCTAAAAATAAACAAAAACTCAACTGATTTATAGTGTTTCAAGTTTCAATTTCGGGGGGATTGGAGCTTTATTTGGGGGGCTTGGCCCCAAAAGCCCCCCGCGGCGATGGGACTGTGTTAAAACATCAGAAGTTGCAACACTGAAGACTGTACTGTCGTCATGCTCATTTCTCCGTTGGCTGTGTTTACTGATTCGTACCGATTGTTATGTTGGAATCACGCGAAAGAACTTGTAGTTGTTCATGCTTGACATGCACCGTCCTGAGGAAAGCTGATAAGCTTAAACTTATAATATAAGGTTGTACTGCAGATAAGAGCTGCGTGTAGCAGTGGCGTGCAGAAGCGGAATGGGACAGTTCGACGATGGACGTTTTGGCGATAAATCAGTTATAAGACATGACCCTTTTGATGGAAACGCTTTTCATGCACTTTTTCAAAAAATTTTGGGTTTAGTTTTGGGGTTAATATTTGTGGTTTGCTTTAGGTTAAACAAACATCCTTTGCAACCTAACATTTGAAGTACAGTAGAATTCGCCTATAGTGATTTCGGCTATAACGACACTTCGCCCATAAAACGACGCGTTTTCTTCGGCCCCGGCAGAATCTCTATCTTTTACGTGCATTAGAGTTTTGCTATAACACTTTTGGCTGTACCGTTACTGCGCCCGAAGCTTTTTGTCGGTCCCCGCAGAATAATTTGTTCGTGTGTAACAACAGTTGCAAGTTTTCTTCACTGTTTAAAGTTTAAGCCCGGTTGTGAAGCCGCCATACAAACTTTTTATGACCGAAAAGTAAAGCAGTTAAGCGGGGAATCATTCAGTCGTGGGTGTGACGTAACAATGACATCAGGGAGCCGAAGAACTTCGTTACATGTTTTGCTGTAATGTACTGTATTAGGAATTGTTGTGACTGCAAGTCAATTTGACCGAGACTTGGTGAAGCAGCAGGGATGTTGTCAGGGATGCCAGAAAAGCGAAAGGGCAGGGTCGGCAGTAAAGATGTTGAGGGCAATGAAAACGTATGAAACACAAAAAAATCGTTACCAATGCTTGCTACTGTTCAACAACAATTTGACTTCAAAAATAATAAAAGAAACTAGAGAAAACTTTGTTTCAATTCGATCTTGACAAATTATAAAATCATCTAAGATGCTACCATGAAAAAGACACCTCCACCCCCGTTGTACCCCCTTTGAAAGGTCAGGGAGGAAATGGCTCCGCTCTATGGCGTCCCTGCTCACCGCTATCACCAGTCACTGTCTCACTGCATTGCCTGCCAAGATGCCTGCGTTCAACATTCGCATGCGGCAAACGCCTAATATCGTTACTTGAAGTGAATATTATAAGATTTGTTGCCATGTTATTATTATTTATTACTACACAGTGAAGACCAACAGTATAACAATCCTCTCGCAAGTTAGGCAACCTGCCTCTGCAGGCAAAGGAGCATACATGAGTGAACTGCAAGCTCAGTACTGCATGACACCAGAACAGTGAACCTGGTTCTTGTGCAGTGTTAGTGTCACACCGATAAACAAACTGTCATTGCAAGAAATAAATCAGTTAGTCGGAATTGAGCTACTGATGTGAAACTTTCTAGAAAATTTTGGTTCTTAGTCCCAATTTCCAGGGAGGGGCAAATGCCCGTTTTGACACAAAGGCGGATCCAGCCAATAAGTTTAGGGGGCGATTTCAGTAATATTTGGAACTCAAGTCTCATTACGGGATCACTACTGTAAAAGAGATGAAATAAACTTGACAACATTGCTCTGACAAAGCAATGGCTACAAAATGGCCTCACATCGCGAATGCTGTCTTCAGAATTGTACACAGTCATGGTGAATAAAGTTAATTTGTAGCTTATAGGGGGGCGATTGCCCCCTGGATTCGCCCCTGTCTTGACCCCCTGCGGACGACCATGTTTTTGACGTACCACGAGTTCAACACTGTTTGCTTCAGTTCAGTGTAAAATCACATCCATAATCGTCATTCATTTCGTATTTACATGTTTAGCAACAATGTTGCCCTCAAAACTAACGAAAGAAATTATGGAATACCATTCTGAATTTAAAGTATTCGCAAATAGCTTCAATAAATTTCCTTCAAGTCGATCTTGATAAATCATGGAATTATTTATGATGCTGTTATTTGAAGGGCACCTGTGCCCCCGTTGCCCCCCTTCAAAGATCAGGGGGGCAGTGCCCCCTGCAACCCCGTTCCGGCGTCCCTGGATGTGGTGCTAACAGAAAAGGTGTGGGACGCACCCAAAAAACTAGCCATTTCAAAATAGCTTCAAACTCATTTCAAAGCAGTGTTGAAGTACTCACTTTCATTTCACTACAAATGAAAACATGAAAAAGGTGTGGGAATGCCGTCCCCACGCGTTCCCGCTCCACTACACCTCTGTTGATGTCACAATCAGTAATTACACAACCATGCTACGGTGCTATACGCAAGATAACTTGTCACTTATACTACTCCAGGCGCTACACGTAGAAATTGAAATGAAAAATCTAAATCCTCAAGTGACGATACTAGTTCAAAAAGTTACTAGTCCAAAAAAACGTGCGGCAACGCCGTTCCCACCACACTACACCCCTGTGGAGCAGTGAGCCGAACGTCGGGTAAAAGAAGCAGTAGCCCTTGGTGTTAAAATTCTAACAAAATTCAAAACATGTGCTACATAAAGCTCTCTCAAAAACAGCACAAACGAAACCTAGCTGCTTTTTTGCAGTACGTAATGCAGTACCGTACCACTGTATGCTCTGCATTGCACTTAAATACAGCTGTCAGTGTTTTCAAATTCTTGTTTGTGTTTTTCTTATCAGAGTATTCGCGAAAACACGATACAGTAAGTGGCATTCCTAATCAGGGAACTCTAATAACCCTTGCCAGGCTCTGGCCTTCAACTAAAACGCCATTTAAGGAACGATTTATTGTAGTTTGGGTGTAAGGTCAGTTCGCCTATAGCAGGGGTGGGGAACCTGCAGCCCGCGCGAACATTTAATATGGTACGCATCATAACTTTCGTTATCCCCAAGTTAGAACACAGCATCGCGTCAAAACCAAACTCCATGACAAACAGACATGTAGACAGTGAGTCAAGAGATATCTCTCGCGCTCACTGACGTAGTTTTCTCTCCTCATTTTCCTTTTCATGTGGCCTGAAACAGTGAATAGGTCCCCATCCCTGGCCTATAGCGACGCTTTTTCTCAGGTCACTTGAAGTGACGTTATAAGGCAATTCTACAGTATTTCAAAAGCACACCTTTGTCATATAAAACATTTGCGACCACCATCACCGACACGTCCCGTCGCTGAAACGGCATCGCCGAACTGTCCTAGACCCTTCAGAGGGAAGAAGGGGGCGACGGCCCCAGGCATTCAAAGCAGGGGTGGCATCCAAAGAGTGAAATTACAAAAATGAGATATTATTAAAATGCTGTAATTAGATGCTTCTTCGTATTGCAAGGCTACTGACACACACTGCATGGATCTGATGGAAACTTGCCTGAGGGGGCATGTCAATTGCCAATGTACGTTAAGAGACCCGAGAGAGAGATAAAGCACTGCCATTGTTATCCTTAGGCCTTACACTCTATATCTCTTTCCCCCTTTGCAGGTTGGCCAATTCGTGATAGCCTATTTCAGTGTTTTTCAACCTTTTTGCTGCAGCGGAACCATCCGCAAATGTTTGCGTTGCTCGTGGAACCCTGTGCAATGATTCAAGTGTCTATCCTACTTTCTGTTACAAACCTGATAGGCAGAAATGGCAATTTCGGTCTGTTTTGGCGGAACCCCTGGCATCCACTCGCGGAACCCTGAGGTTCCGCGGAACCACAGTTGAATAACACTGGCCTATTTTAACCTGCGACTTGTGGCCTTCAAAATATCTCTCGATTCTCTCTAGAGTCTGGGTTGTTAGACCGGGTCGTGAATTGTAAGCAATTTGGGTGCGAGTATGGCAGCGAAATATTGTTGAAAAGAGCTGATGATGCCTACATCGTAGGCGAATTATGTACTCTGTAAGATCTTAAGTGTCTGATTCTTTGCTGAGAAAGGATTTCTTTCCATAAAGTGTGTATTAGAGGGAGTGTTTTTGTCATTCGTAAATTCATTATAATTTCACTAAAAACGCCATAATTAAAACAAAGTGGACAGCACAGTGAACAAAAACCGAGGCCTCTTAATTTGCTCGTTCAAAGTTGGATTCATGAGGAAGCAACCCTTGCTTTTATGGTGTCTTGGTTTCAAGCAATGCGAGCTGTCTCACAGGATTGTATCATGCGTGATGATTTGGCGATAGATTATCGCTTTGAAGTGTTGTGGAAAAGATCAAAATAATACAGTAACTTTTTCAGAAAAAACATTGATGGGAGTGTTCAAACACTTTCGGCGCCAAGTACGATACGTTAAAAAACGCATTGTTTTTTGAGCAGAGCTCCAGCGTTCTTTATGAATCGTACTTCACTTTTTTTCGCCAAACCTGCCATGCAAATATCAGTGCCCTTGCACGTATGTTTTACAACCAGGATTGTCGATGAAATTATTTGAAAAACTCCATGTAGGCTCATTAAAGAAACCTGAATTTGAACAGAAAACCGTAGTTAGGAAGATACACAAAATCAGGTGAATCTTTCTACTACCAAGAAATCAATCTGTCACTAACAGTACTAGTGGATAAATATCTTTTCTAATGAATGCAAAAACAAATATTTTCCAGATAACAAATAGATACCAAAATTTGCATAAAATAAACAAGCTCACACACACAGGATCCAAAGTTATTTTGATCGCAAATAAAATGGATTCTTCGTCATTTTTACTTCCACAATGAGTAGCAGGTCTGAAGTTACTTAAAAAATACTCTTTGTATCTCTTGCTCACTGTTCCATCCAGAGTATATGTTATTTTTGTTCCCGGCTTGTACATGTCTGATTCTTTCTGGTGATAGCCATACAAGAAGTCTACTTTAAAATGTATCTGTTTTCAAAGAGCTTGTGGTTCTGGTTTTCATGCAATTTATCTGTGAGCATATTCTTTCTGCACCTGCAGAAGAGTGTGGTAAAAATGTCATACTTGTCATGAGATATGATAACAAAGAAAATCAATGATGCCCAAACTTAAATCATCGCTACGCAGCAAAATCTTGAAAACCCCAGATCTTCGGAAGAAAAACTTAGAAACTCAAAAGGCATGCTGGGGGCAAAACCCCAGATATGGGGTTTTTAATGCCTTCTGGGCTTTTCTTCCGTTTGTCACCACTGTTTACAACGTTCACGTCCCTTTCTATTGTTGCGTGTGACGTGGTACAAGACTTTCGCATTTTTTTCTCTTTCCAGCTCTTTCGGGACCGCAAGAAGCCGCCGTCTTGCTCGGCGTTTTTTCGGCGACAACTCGCGAACCACGATGGTACGTCGACAAGTAAAACATTGCAAGAAAGGTTTTGAGGACATGCGTCCAACAGTAAAGCGTGTTTGCATTTGACATTTTTGAGAAAATCGACACTTTTTTGTTTTTTTGTCCGTTTTGGGCACGTTTTTGATGATTTTCAAAAAAACTTTTCACGTCTACGCTTTAGCTTTTTCGAAGCGACGTTTTGGCTTCGACTGCTTTGAAGGACTATACCTAACCATCAATACCAAAAAAATCACTTACCATTTTTTGGGGGACAAAATAAGCTTGGCCAAATAGAGCAAGGTTGGGGAAAAAACAAGACAAAAAGCGATTTTTTGGGTTTTACGCCAAAACCGTTACCGATACCAGATTTTGGAGTGCACCATTGGAAATACCGAAAAAAATAAAACCAGAATAAAAAATTCAAAACTTTTCGAAAATTGTTTGTCAACTTTTTGTCAACTCTTCGTCAAATTTTGGTCTACTTTTCAGCAATTTTTTTAATTTCAAATTGCCTTAACTTTTTTTCTTCTTAGTATTTCTGTTTGAAATTGGTTAGGATGTTGTAGGACGTGGATGTGAGCGTGTTCTGTAAGTTTCATATATTTTTAGTGTTCGGAACCGAAGATATGAATTTTTATTTGCGAAAAATGACAAAAACACCATTAAAAAATCAACAACATCTTCTCTGAAGCCCCTAAAAGTTTGCACAACTCTTTTGTGCATTTTTTTACAATGTTTGAATCTTGATCGACATTTTAATGTAGAATGAATTTTTCTAACGTGTTTGTATATTCTTCTACACGTTTTTGAACATAGTCACTGCTTTTTTGGCTACGCCGCTTTTTAAGTTTTTCCCCGGTTTGAGGTCTTAACTGACGTCACAAATGCATCGCCAATACCTCAAAGATGCGTGGTGAAAATACCTTTCTTGCAATCCTTGCGAGTGGACGCAATTTTAGCAGTTCGCGAGTTATGGCAAAAATCGTGGAGCAGTGTCGATACATCGGCTGCTGCGGTCCCTAAAATGAAGTTTTGTGACGTTATCCTTTTGCACGTGGCAAAGGTCTGGGCAGGTAGTTTTGCTATTCCTGTATTTATCACATTCCCCAATGCTAGAATTTGCTAGGGGGCATACAATCAAGCATACGCCCCGGACATCATAAGACCTCTGCACGTCACTGCCTGGCTACAAAAGTGCTGAAATAACATTGGGCACCACTTGACTCGATAAAATTTTCAGATAGCCCTGACTCGACTCTGACTCGCAGGGCTTGAAACTCAACAAGTATGACTCGACCACATCACTGGTTATGACACCATTACTCTATATGACACTTCTTCAGCAATTCTTCGCAGTGGCGATTCTAAGGGGGGGGCTGGGTGGGCCATGGCCCCCCAATTTTTGCTTGGCCTCCCTTTGGCCCCCCAGTTTTTTTCTTGATTTTAAGATCGTTTGGTTGACATATGCAGGGTTGCCAAATGCGTTTTGTAAAAATACCGGCCATTTTGTCAACAGCGCCAGATCTAAGCTGTGTTGTAATTCGTAAGCGGCACAGGGAAAACAGAGAGACAATCAGTATTGTTAAGCGACAATTAATGATTTGCCCGTATTTTGGCTGACTCGTTACATTTCGGTATGTGTGTGACGTTACAATCGCACCAAAGATTGCGTCAACAGCAGCAAATAAACTTCGCTGAAGGATCTGTCCTGACAAGACTATAAGAGTCGTTATTCACTACAAGAGTCGTTATAGTTTGCGAAATTCTGTGTTAGTTCTTTTTGAAGTTACGGTAAATTATTTATTTTCACAACACCGGCTCCAGACACTGATTTTCAAAATACCGGCCTTTTACCGGCATCTGCTAAATTAGCAGCAAAATACCGGCCATCCGACAACCCTAGACATATGCAGTAGATAACTTTCGGCCAGCAATATTTTAAACGATAATTTAGAAACCCTCTAGCCTGCATTCAACATTTCCCAAATGCATGACAAGCTGTGTTGTTGTTTTTGACGGTTGGGTAACGTGTTGTTCATGACGACACACACCAGGGGTTGCTCGGATCCTGCGTGAAATTTAGTCAGACCGCGGTCGTAGTGTTGAAAAACTCATTTCGAAACTAAGAAACAGTCACAGAAGTGGAAGATTGATCTTTAGTGCATTTCAGTGTGAGATGGAGCTGGGTTATATTACTGTCAGCAGATTGTTGCTTGTCCCAGTAGCAAAAGTTTTTGTGAAAGCATCAGGCCCGTAACCAGCTTGGGACACAAGGAGGGGCGAATGGTTTTCCGATAGGGACACAAACTTTTTAAATTATGCCCAGTAGTTTTAAACTATGTCCAACATATTTTTCTAGGTAGGCGAAAAATTTTCTAGGGGGGCTTTGCCCCCTGCTCTCCCCTGGTTACAGGCCTGGAAAGCATTAAGAATTGGTTTCAGTTAATTTATCTTAATTTATCCTGGGTGTGGTATTGCACTCGGCTGCCTTATGTATGCGACTTCGAAATATCTTACGTAAGTGGTTCGTGACTACTGTTTTAACTTCATCCACAGGTCCTGCAACCTCATAGAATTTTGTACGGATTTCCGTAATGATTCAGAAACAATTCTTTCGCGTATTTCAGCTCTTTGCCCCGGATCAAACATTTCTATCCGAAACAAACTTGAAAGAATTAACAAATCATATTCATTCAGTGAAAATGATTCAAAACATGAAATAACGTTGGAAAATAATTTGCTTCGGAAAGTGTCGAAGCTGCCTATGTCGCTCGAACAATTTTTGTCATTTATAGCTACTTTAAAAGCTGCGTTTGATTGTTGCTGGTAGCTGGAACTCTTCCCGTCACCAGTGCTTCATGCGTAAGAAATTTTTCAAAAATGAAATTAGCGAAAACATTTCCCAGAAATTCGATTACCAGTGAAAGATTGGGTAACATTTATCTACTTTAAATTGAAAGGTACTGGTTGAAAAACAGATTTAGATGATTTCGATGATGAATTTGACGGCCATCATGATAAACGAAGAATTAAATTACGTTGAGGTGATGATGATATATAATTTGAACGTAACCTGTGCAGGAATCTGTGTGAGAATTATATTGCTCATTGTTTATTTGTCTGAAACATTTTTGGTTTCGAGCAGGGGTTCCCAAACTGGGGTACATGTACCCCCAGTGGTACATTTTGATTATTCAAGGGGTACATTATGTGTAACATAATATTCCTACCTAACTCTTCTGTTGTAAGGCTAATTGATTAAACTTGGAGGTGCCATACTTTACACATATTCTCGCTAGTTTCCAGTGTTTTACCAACGTTTGAAAACACTAATAGAGTGATTCGCAAGTGGTCCACAGAGAGGTCCTTCCATGAAAATGATAATTTATTTATCATTAAATGCTGCTTATTCAGAAGATTCTACATGAGCCTTTCGTGTCAATAGTAGGCATTATTGCGCTTGCGTAATGCTGATGTAACAATGCTGATGTACTGCCAATACTAGCTGTTAGTAAAGCTCAGAATGGGGACTTCGTAGCAGGAGCAATGTTGTAGTTAAACTCAAAATCTTTCGGACGTTCTGACCGGCAAAAAGCTCAACATGAGTAGCAAAAAAGAAATTATTCAGAAATCTATTTAAAGTTCAGGTTTACATTTACGGTAAACAATGGTTTGGATATGCCTGTGTATGTACTTTGTCAAAAAAACACTGGGAAATGATTATATGAAACCAAGTCTGCTCACTCGACATCTGGAGAGAGTCATCCGGAATTCAAAGACAAAGAATGATTTTGTGTGTTTGTAATTAGTAGGCCTAATAATCACACAGCTTACATATTAAACTAAAACTGCCGATTATAAAGTATTTAGAGGGATTGCAATGG
>Ga0210059_1000868_pt1 | contig 42649 bp, 30 predicted proteins | sample Ectturendosymbi2_FD_188042 | JGI IMG/M metagenome (GOLD analysis project Ga0210059, IMG submission 188042) | Ecteinascidia turbinata endosymbiont from Florida, USA - Sample 2 (SPAdes) (version 2) | ecosystem: Host-associated > Tunicates > Ascidians > Unclassified | place: Key West, Florida... | reverse complement strand
CAACGGCAAAAATAGAGAGAATACGAGAGACGAAAAGTCTCACTCTCCGCAATGTCCCGGGAGTGAGAAGCAAAACAACAAAAGCGGGAGATAAGAGTAAAAACAGGACGAGCAACGTGGCTAAATGCGCCGCATACATACAAATGCAAATACGTTACACAAGCTTTAATTAAATTGGCAGAACAGACAAATCTCAAAAATATTGTTTAATGCGAATTGTTGCATCTTTTGTTGGCAACCAACACGTCATAATTGGGTTCGATGCTGGAGCTTGATATCATCAATATATCTTCCAAATATCCATCAGTAAGCGAGGAACGTTCCTTGTTTTTGTTGAAATTCATTATTGAGAACGTTTGCTCGCATATGTAAGTGCTTCCAAATAAGCTAAACATTTGTTTTGCCAAAGAAAGTAAATTTTCGAACTCGTCTTTGCGCAAACACTTGTAAAAATCTTGCAAACTGCTTTCTTCGTGTTTGCGTTTGTATACGGGGGATGCTTGCAAATCGATGATTTCCATTTGCAAATGTGAAGGGACTTCTTCCGGATCAACGGAAAATGGGTTTTCAATAATTTGAAGTTGTAGTTTTTCTTCTATAGAAAGAGTAGGCCTGTTGTTGAATTCATCAATAAGAAGGTTGATTTGTTCTGCGTATTTCATCCCTGCATCCAAATGCCTCTCTTGCAAAATACGCTGTTGACATATTGGAAAATGTACTAATATTCCTTTTAAAAGTTGACTTTTAAAAAGTTTCAACTTTGATTTGAATCCGTTCACTGCAGCAAGAAGATCAAAAATCAGCTTTTCTTTGCCTTGAAGCTTAATATTCAGATCGTTTAAATGTGAAGTGATATCGCCAAGAAAAAATAAATCTTCATTTCAAGAGGAATCGTGTAACTCTGGAAACTTCCGTGACTCCGTTCTCGTCGACAGCCAGGGAATAAAAAGAAAACTCCTTTGCTTTTTTCTTCAATTGTTCGTTAATATTCTCCGCAATATCTTCGATTCTTCGTTGTACAGTTGTGCGCGAAAGACTTATGTTTTTACATTTTTTAGTCTCATTTGGGCAGATTGACGAAACTGCGCTCAGCATGCATTTCTTTATGAATTCTCCCTCAGTGAAGCTCTTTCCAGCAGCAGCAATTTTTCTGGAAATTTCAAAGCTAACTCTGGTAGCTGTTGCACTTTCATTACCAGAAAGCTTGAAAAAGTTTTGTTCCGAACAAAGATTAACGCGCAAACTTTCTGCTTTAAGGCTCTTTTCATGCGGATCTAAATTAGCAAGGTTCTGGTGGTTGGTTTCAAAGTGTCGTCTCAAATTATATTCTTTTGGGACTGAAACCACCTTTCGGCAAACAAGACACAGTATTTTCGAGTTAACTACTGTGAATAGATATTTATTTGTCCATTCTGGGTTGAACACTCTTCCCTCACTTTCAATCTTCCTTCTCTTATTTTCAGCCATTGCGGTACGTTGCACTTTCAAATTTACAAAAATATTTTTATTGATGAGAAATTCGCCAAAAAATGCTGGTCTATGATCACACAATAGTTTCGATGGGCACACTACCATACAAACGTGCTGAAGAGAAAACACAGCAAAGTCTGAAAGCATAGACTAGCCTATTTCAGTATTTATTCTTAGGCTACAGCGGTCAAACCCGACTAAATAGCACCTACCAGGGTAAATTCCGCATCAGAATCGTTAATTTGGTCAAAGCCAGGACTAACCCGGACCGCGGCAACACGATTTTGATCTCAAGCGCACTCGTCGAAGCGCTCTGCAGTTTGATCAGGCAGCGGCCGCGTGATGAACCTTCATTCCATTGCATCCTTGCATTGTGACGCAACAATGCTCTGCGGTTTGATCAGGCAGTGGCCGCGTGATTAACGAAAAGGGAGATAATTCACTGCCAAAACGTTGCAATAAGTAAGGTTTCGCATTTCGTCACTATATCCACTGCAATATGATAGAATGTAAAGATCACTTTGCGGGCCGTACGAATATCCTCCGCGGGCCGTATGTTGTGCAGGCCTGGTCAAGGGTGACGGGATCTTTGAATCGTAACATTTCAGGCAAAACGGATCATGTGTGTTTGGGACAAAACGGCTTTTTCTGGCATCCACAGGAGTTGCGTGAAAGTTTTTAGAAGCAAATTTAAAGCAAGTGGTGTAGGAGGTGGGGGTGCAGGGGGTGGAAGCCCACTGCCAAAAAATTTGATTTGATGAACATCCGGGAAAAAATCCCTTAAAATCCGGGCAAAATCTGTGTAAATTTGGGCAAAATGTGTGAAAACCTTCGCGAAATCGCTTTGTGTGCTTTGATTTTACAAAAATGGCGCCCGAACTCAAAGTGCAGACGTTTCTTTTTTTTGGAGGTCATATTTCTTCAGCTCTTTTTCGTGCAAGTTAGGGGAAATTTGGGCAAGTTTGGGGGAAATTTGGTCAAAAATGGTGCTTGAAGTGCTTTGATTTGAAAAAAATGCGCCCAAAATGGAATGAAATGCAGTCATTTTTTGAGGTCATTTTCTTTAGATTTTTTTCGGACAAGTTTTGGGAAATTTAGGCAAAATCCTACGCACCCCAATACTTTGCCTGCTCCTACACCTATGAAAGGCTATTGGCTTTCAGGGCTTGCACTGATTGCAAAAGATAGGGTCTGGTAAAGCGTCATTTACAGCCAAGTGGTGTAGTAGGTAGGCGCGTCCAACACTTGACTAGCACGCATACGATACTTTAATAAACCTTTTTTTTAAGCCGTGATACTGGTATCAAGCCAGGAAGACAATCAAACGTGAAACAGTCCACATTTTTAACTAACTAAATTTAGTTAAAAATATCAGGTTTCGAACAGAAAATGCAACTATACAACGTCTTTTTAAGAAATGTACTACGTTAATAATGGTGAACCGTTTTGCCCCTAACAAAAATAATCGTAGAAGAAGAAGCGGCTTAACGTGGCTAGAAAACTTTTTTAAATAACCACGAACATGTCAAGATTTCTCGTATCACTTTGAAAGTTTCAGCAGTTTACACGGTTCAACAGTAATGTTATAAAGTTTCATGAGGTCTGTTTCAGACCTCATGTGGCACACGAACAAAGTGGCACACGAACAAAAGGATAAAAAATGCCTTAGAAATACCGACATTTTGAACTATCTCCCAAGTTTTGGTAATTCCAGCATATTTGTGGTTAAATACCAATCATTTACGAAATTGTCGTTCAGATGGCCTGTCTCAAGATAAATCTTGTAAGGAGATAATTAGCCAGTAGGACAAAGAAAAATTCAAATAACACTTTTCTTAAAAATGGTTGCAGTACAAAAATTTCATCTTTATTCTTTGAAAATTTCTGCATATGTCAAAATTTCTGTGGAATGTTTTGAAAATTTCGGGGTGGGGTAAATGCCCCAAATGCCCCCCTGGTTGCGCGCCTGAGTGGCGTATCTAGGGTATGGCAGGCATGGCACGTGCCTTGGGCGCCACTTTGACGGGGGGAGCAAAAACTGCTTGGCAACTTGGCAAAAATTAAAATATTTCTTTACAGTTTCTTCAACGTCTATTTTGCGCCCCATGCATTCAGTAACTGCAAAGCTGCATGAACGCCGCGTTCTTACCTAAAGCATTAAGTCGGGCGTGTTGCGCTAGCACCACTAAGCATTATGACAAAACTGCGGGATTGTGACATAACACGAGGGTCAGACATTGCGACAGAACAAGAACGCTCGCTTGCCATGCCCACGATGCCTCGTCCTTCTTACGCTATAAGCATGGGCGTCCGCAAGGGGGAGGGCAAAACGGGCATTTGCCTCCCCTGGAAATTGGGACTAAAAACTAAAAATTTTTAGAAAACCTGAAGTCAGCATCTCAATTCCGATTTAATTTATTTTATTCTTGCAATGCTTTTGTCCGCTCCTTTACCGGCAAAAGTAGGCTGCGAAGGTTGCGTGCGGACTGTTCTACTGTTGGTCTTTGTTGTGTAACAATACCATGGCAACATATCTTCATAGGTTTGCTTCAAGTTACGGTAGTAGGTGTTTTGTCACATGTGACTGTCGAACGCAGTCATCTTAGCAGGTTATCCAACGAGACAGTAACTGCTGATAGCGGTAAACCACATTGTTTTATGCTGTGTGAAACGAAGCACGAGTAAACCCGTAGCAAAGGTACCACAAGTTTGAAAAATCCATTGTTAGTGTGAGACTGTGAGTGTGACAAGTGTACCTGAGTGGGCAGCTTGATCAAACAACGCTTATGCATACTTCTTTTCACACATTACATAAAACTACCTATCTTGTTAGAAAACATCTAGGCAGGCTTATGGGAATACGCATTAATGGTTTGGTACTTTGCGAAGAGTTAAAGCAGTGGTTCCCAAACTTTTTTCTTTCAAGGCGCATTTTAGAAAAAACAGAAATTATTTGGCGCACTTCGAACATTTGAATAAAAAATTTATTTGAATTTGTAACTTTTTTCATATCCTAACGTAAAATCAAGACAATATTGCTTAAGTTCCCAGGAAATTTAGTGTATTTGCGTCTTTACGATAAGAGTGCAACAAATCTGTCAGTGAAATAAATGTGCTTGATGTTTTTTGGCTACGGTTTCAATGTTAGGACATATTTCAGAGAGACAAATCCTCATTTCTTCTGCAATACAACATAGCCGCCAGGACCGGCCTCAAGCCGATGCAACCCATGCAGCTGCAATGGGCCCCGCGCCTCTGGGGCCCCGCGCCATGGTGTTTGGGTAGATTGTTCATTTTTGCCAGATACACCTTGCGCTTGAGAATTCAGTAGACACGACATATCAATTTCATTGTTAACAAAGAACGCTCTCGTCAGAACTAGCAAATTTCCTCTCGAACGTCAGCAAACGTGCTCAATTCTCGTGTTAGTGCTGCACTGTATATCTACGATGTACCACGATCGTAACACGGTTGACTGAACATGATGACGTCATAAAATCACTGCTCAGAGGGGTCCCGCGCTTAGGCCTTGCATTGGGCTCCGCGTCTACTAGGGCCGGCCCTGATGGCCCCTCTCGTTTTTTGGACTTTATATTGTGGAGTGTTGAAAATCCACGTTCACATAGATATGATACACTGCATCAAAATGGTCAAAGCCTTCTTAGCTAATGAAGGGTATTCTTCTTTGACAGCAATCCAAAATGTATCTATAGGTACCTCAACATTTTTTATTTTAAGTCCACGGTCACTAGAAATACATGACAACTCCTCTTCTTCACATAATAGAAGACCAGTGGTAGATGAACTTTCTATGAAAGGATTTCGAGCCCAGTCATACTCATCAGTCCTCAATGATGGGAAATATAAGTTAAATTTTTCTTCCAGTGTTGTCAAGTGTTGAAATACAATGGGACTCATTTTCTTTATGCAGCTTTTTCGTACTAAAGGGAACATTTCAAAGTTACCATCTTTAGCTCTGTTTTTCCAAATTGCAACTTTCTTTTTAAATGCAACCAGCTTATCTGACGAAGTAAGGATGTTTTCTTCTCTACCTTGCATGCTTGTGTTGAGGCTGTTAAGATGTGCAAATGCAAGAATTGAATGAAAAAGCTTTCTCATGTCTTCCATATGAATTTTACGTATGATTGTATGAGATACTGCTCTCACATGCACATTAAATCTATGGTTTATGAAACATCCACAAACAAAATTTCACGCTGATACCACCATAGTCTCCAACATGCTACCATTAACATAATAGTATCGTTAAAGGAATGATAGTGTCACAAAAGCCTCAACCACAGGCACACAGGCGTATCCAGGGGGCCTACGGGGGCAGTGCCCCCACAAATTTTTAGCGCATCTTGTCATTTTGTGCTTTGAAAGGCTGCGTCCCAAAGAAAATACTGTTGCTCGCTTAAAGTCAAAAGATTTGCCCCTCCCAAAAAAATTTGGGCTGGCTACGCCACTGAACAGGCATCCCACTCAGTGTTCCCTCTAAGGTGCGCAACTGCGCACATTTGCTCAGTGTAGAATTTTCTTGGGGAACACTGATCCCACCGATGGACAGTTGTTATAAATTGTTTACTGCTATTGAGTAATAATTTCAATGACACACTCCCTTAACTCGCGTATTATCCCTCTTCAATTTCACATATTGTGAATATGTTGTTTTACAGCCTACATCATTTTGTTAGAAGTGACCCATGAGTTGTCACGTTTTTGTAATATGGTCCGTAGGTCAAAAGTAGCTGGATCACGCTGTAATAGGAAAATGCCAAATTTCAAAATCCAGGGGGATGGCCCCTCCCTTCCCTCCATCTGACGCCCATGAACATGGAACATTGTCTTTGGGGCGTATAAAGGGTAAAGCATTTTGTTAATGTCAATTTACATGGTATCGTCAGCAATTTGAAAAAGATAAGCAAAATGTCAATGTTGCCCCCCTAGAAAAATTTCTGCGGACGCCCATGGCTATGAGAAAGGATAAGTTAGTCCGTGCTGCTGCATTTCAGGCAAGTAGATATTAGTCAGAATCTGGTTGATATGAGTTTAAGTCCGTGGCTGTGAGAATTTGACTGTTATGCAAATAATTGCTGTTGAGGTCGTACAGATTTAGAAATTACTTAAACTGCTGCGGCCCACTCCGACTTTATGAAACTTCTTCGATGGCCCCCTAGTGCCCGATAAATAGACTGAATACAATGTCCCAGTCCATAAACTAAGGTTGAGAACAGTAGTTAGTCCTCGAAAAATTAGCAGTGAGTATCACTGCCGTACCAGTTGAGCAAAAAATGTTATGAAAAAGATTTATTAGTCTTGTTCAGAGTTAGCTTTTTCTGTCCAAATTTGGCTTTCCGTTCGATGTCCAAGGCCTTGTAAAAGGGTTTTGACCGTGAAAAACTAAAATCTACGTGTGACAATTTAGGAGCTGTGTACAGTTCAGATGTAGATGGCTAGCAGTTATACGAGAAGATTCGAGATTGCAAAATGCTGGTTTCAAGCCGTGTAACTTAAAATTATCGCGTTCTGAAGTTCTGACCTTCTTCGAATTGCTTTGCAAATAATGCCGACGATGGCAGTTATATGTATTGCATGTTGCGAACGATCTTTCAGAAAACTGAAACTGGTCCTTCGTACCTCCGGGGCTCATTAACTAGCAATAAGTCAGGACAGGTTGTGTGATCTAGCTTTGATGAGAATAAAAAGAGAATAAACAGTGAAAGCTTACTTTGATGAAATAATAAACGCCTTTATTTCGATCAAGGCACGGAAAGTATTGTTTTAATTGCCATTTTTGTGTAATTAAATAGAACAGGGTGGATATATTTGTTTCATTGGAATTGTGTGTTTCGAACACAAGTGATATATGACTTGCATTAAGCAATTTATTTTATAAGTCAAATTAAATGTGTTCCATTTTAAAAAATTGTCGCTTGCAGTTGCAATATGCTCCTTGATTTTTATGGAAGATATACAATTTTGTCAGGCAACACTATGTAGACCTATAACCTACGATAACGTTATTATTTAAATGTTTAGATATTCAACATAACAAAAATAAATGAGCATAGAAGTACGTTGTAGACGTTATGGATAATTTATATTTTATTTCCTGAAAAATTTAAATCAAAAAATTGGTTTTCTTCATGGTTTGTCTTTCGTAAAAACTGTGCCTACATCTTGTATTTAAATAATTAGAAAAGGGCGCACATTTAAATTTTGCTGTGGCCGCCAGTTTGCATAGATACGCCACTGATAAAGACCAACAGTCGAACAATCCGTTCGCAAGTTTGGCAACCTAGCTCAGTTTTGCCAGATGAAAATTTCAATAAAAAGCTAAACAGTGCTAAAAAGAGGCCAGAAATAGGCCAAACCGATTGAAAAACTAGAAAAAAAACAACCATATTTATGGTATTGCCATTCGTTTGTCACAGAGAAACACAGGAATTACAAGAATATTATTAGAAATTTTTTGAAAAAATGAGATTAAGTCTGTTTTGGCATTGTACTGAAGATCATTACAGATACTTCTCTGACTTTTCATGGTTTGTGACTGTGAGATTGCACACTTTGGGTACAAAGGTGCCATTGTTTGCATGCTGGTCCATCGGCACCTTTCTGCACCCATGCGACAGTCATCTCTATTCACTCTTGTACTTTAGGACCAGAATCATAAGAGGCCTTCCACTTCTTCGACATCATTGTCGCATTTATGTCGTGGAGACACAGACCTGTCTGCAAGCGTTGAGCCTGCTTAGTGCTTACAACACAATACACACTTCACAGTGCACACATTTCTAGTGATTACGCGAAAACTTTATTTTGAAACTCATATCCCTCAAATATTACTATAGCATCAGAACGTAGGTCGGTCTAATATAGCATTTATCAAAACGTTTTGAAAATGTGTTGCCGAAAAAATAGAATAGCAATATTTTCCTGCAGAGGAAAATTTTTCAGCGTAAACAGGCCAAAAAATAGCCAAAAGGCCAAACGAACTTTTTAAGGTCAACCAATTGAGATGAGGCTAAAAGGCCAAATAAAATCTTTTGATCAACCAATTTGAAATGAGGCCAGATTTCTGAAATTTAGCCTAAAAAAGGCCAATCTGGCAACCCTGACCTACCCCTGCAGGCAAAGGGGCGGACATGAGTAAACTGCAAGCTCACCACTGCGTGACATCAGAACAGTGAACTTGGCTCTTGTGCATTGTGGATGTCATACCGGCTAATATACTGTTATTGCAAGAAATAGATCAATTAATTGGAGTTGAGTTACTGACGTCAGGTTTTCTAGAAAATTTTGGTTTCGTAGTCGCAATTTCCAGGGAGGGGCAAATGCTCGTGTTTTTGACGTACCACGAGCTCAAAACTGTTTGCTTGAGTCCAGTGTAAAAGCGCACCCATAGTCATTCTTTTCGGATTTGCATGTTCAACAACAATGGTGACCTCAAAACTAATAACAGAAACTTTAGAAAACCATTTTTATCATTATGTGTGCGCGAATAGCTGCAATAAATTTGTTTCAAGTCGATCTTGACGAATCATTAAATCAATTATGATACTGCTGCGTAAGGGCATCTGTGCCCCCGTTGCCCCCCCTTTCAAAGGGCAAAGGGGAAGTGCCCCCGTAATGCACCCCGTTCCGGCGTCCCTGTATGCCACTGCTAGTAAACGTAATGGTTCCTAGTGAACTTTGCCATTAATCAAGTAAATAGTAAATCTTTCTAGTAAGCTTAATGGTTTAAAAAATCCTACTTTACAATGGCGTGCCGTGCATTTCACGCTTAAGTCTGCAATGGTATCATATCTGAATCATCCTCGCTGCAGACAGCATGGTTACACAGTCACAAAAGCTATTGCCATATCTACTGATTATATCTTATGGTTCTTTTTAGATCGCTACACTGAGTTTGATCATTCTGACTATAAAGTAAGATGTGGTAGTTAACATTTTTCTTGCTTCTACAAGTAACACCACGCCTGTCCAGCTACGATGCCACGGCCTTTGCGATAATTAAACCAAGGAAATATCAACGACTCGCAGATCCGTTGTTGCATTCTGCTGTCGTAACTCGTAGCAATCGTGTTTAGTGTGCTATAAAGAGCACAATTTTAGGTAAAGTAAGTCTAGTTTTCAGTCACTGTAGCAAAACCGTTAGTATCTACGAAGGGACTCCGAGCCGGAGCTACCCCTTAAATTGCCATAGCTCCAGCTCAGGTCCTAAATTTCAAACTGAGCTCCGGCCCCAGGCAAAATGCATATCTCCGGCGCTCTAGCTCCGCAGCCCTGATAAATGGTGACGTAAAAAAACACAAACGTGACGCAAACAAGAATGTTGAAAGTATGATGCTACCCCGTGTGATATAATTCTTGCACCCGTTTGGGTTGTTTTAATTATTTGTGTTGGTTTGACCTATTTCACCATCCAGCGAGCTAGCTATCTAGCTATGTCTCCCGTCAGACCTTTCAGCATTTAATTTTAAAAACGTTCCCAACAGCTGGGCTGCTTACTTTAATCTTACGTTTTCTACCAACGCTCTGTTGAGTTATAACGGTGGTGTGTTTGTTGCGTTACTCGACCATTGCCGTCAGATAGTTAAAAGCAAATCTTTGGGAAAGACGTATTTTCTAGATTTTAACTTGTCGTAGCTTGTGTTCTGCTTTATATTAATTTTAATCTTTAGGTTTTTTACTTTCTCTGTCCTTGCTTTAACCTTTCAACATTTCACCCGCAAGCATTGCTTGCAGTTGGTAGGACTGAGGATGCGTAACATTACCTGAAATGAATTTCCTATAAAAAATCCTGATAGATTCGCTTTTTGTCATCTTTGTGGAGACTAGTTACTTGAGTACAGATTTGTGCAAGTCTGAATCATCGCACAAAGAAGAAAGCAGAGCCCTGTCGGCTGATTCCTTCAAAACTTACAGCAAACCAAGAGATTTTAATTGTTAAAGGATCACAAGTATTTTATTTTCCTGTGGCAATTAATGTCCAGTTTGCCATTTTCACGGCACTAGCTCTTGTGCTACTTCCTGGCTGTCCGTTTTTCGTTGACTACATTTCCAATTTCACATTGATTACTGTAATTACAGCATGTGCCCTTGTGGTGCTTTTGAGACAAGAAGCAATACATTTTGGAGTGTTCGATACATGGCGCTTTGTCTAAAAAGTTACTGAATTTTAGCAGATCGACGTGTCACCCCATTTGTATTAATCTGCCTAGAAAATGCGAAGTTGTTTGACATAACGGTTTATGGTCTTTGTAAACACTTTTTTACGTTCAAACTAAACGTGTATATTCACCCGTCAGCGATTTCTCAGCTGTCTAGTTAAGCATACAAAGTTCTTTACCGAACTAAGCATCTTCGAATTTCTACGTGTTTTTTCGGAGGTACATTGCGTTCATGTGTGTATAGTGTTTGATACGCCGTACATATGTTTTGCTTCTAACTTGTGCGCAGCATACCAAAGAGAAATTATTGCACCTTTTTTAATGTTGGTCTTAGTCTGTTGAAGTAGCGCGCTTGCCATATCCACGTAGCGCTTTTTTTCTAAAACTTTTTTCTTTTGTTTCGCATAATTTGTTGCATCTCAAGCATAACTACGCGCATATTTTAATTACAGGCATCAACCTGCATCTAACCGCACTCAACAATATGCAAATAAATTACTTTAAGTTAAATTTTTTAAAAGTTGGTCAACTTTACTATTTGTTGTATATCAGATCAAAACTGTGGGATATTTGACACAGAAAAGGTTGTTGTGTCACAGCGTGGTAACTTGAGTATAAATATAACGGTTGCCTCTGGCGTCACGATCACAGACATGATATGTAAGCAGGTAATTTTCTTGAATTGGCTGCTACGTTTTGGTAAGCCCGTGACATTCTGTGTCGATGGCTGAAAGAAAAATGTCTTATTCAAGGTGTGGTGCCAAACGATCGCGTCAAGTATATACCTAGCATAGACTGTTTAAGGTGAAGATACTAATGACGTTAAGTTAAACCGAGAGTTTAATCGCCATTGACGTCAAGCACTGGCCAGACAAGCCGAAGTCAAATCAAGTTGAGAAGAAATAATCTCAGCATTTCGGAGCTCGCAGTGCAACAACCGGTTTGACTTCGCCACTATTCGTGAACATGAGTTATTCTACGTGTAGCTTTGTTATATTTACCGCTAAGACAGAAGGTCTTTTGTGAGTTGTATGAAACTTTATAGTTTAAAAATAAAGACACTGTTATCTTGAAATGAGGTTATCTTCGTTTGAGTTTCAAAGTTACTGTATTGTGTTGGCTGTTAACCGGTTGAAAACTATATTTGCCAGTATATTTGCTAATGTCGACAAACGATAGAGCAAGGAAGTTTTCTACATGCCAGAAATATACTTAAATTCAAAAAAATAAAATATAAAAATATTGTATGTATTTCATCACATCTGTTACAAGTTTACTTTAACAAACTTTACAGTTGAGATTGAGTTAGAAAACTGCTTTCCAATTGATAAATTGGAAGGGTGCAGGGAAGAAGAATTGGTATGTTTTGTACAGTATGAAGAATGTGGTATGTTTTGTACAGTGTACTGTAAGTAATATCAATAAAAAGTTAAATGTGAACAAATACGCATAACACCGTGTGTTTCATGTTTCAGGTTAGCCTATCATTGTTTAGCTTGCCCGAATGGCTAACTAATATGCCTATAACTGCATATCGAAAAGGAATTGGGGTTCATGTGAGCAGAATTACAAGGCAGGAAGTGTAGTTGCTGATTAAAACCGCTCATCAGGGTAAATTAAGGAATGGTGTCTAGCTTATGGACAAATGTTTTTCTATGGAAGATTTTATTCATTTTTATTCTACTGCAAGTCGCACTTTCATTCGCTTTTGCGGCAAACGGTAGTGACGCAGTTGTGCTGCAACAACACTCCCGAAATCGATTCTTCGTTGGCATAGACTGGTTAAGAAGGTTCGTTCAAGTTAATCTTACGTCATCCTTCAACATCTTCGGAAGGGGAATGTTCGACAAACTTTACGTAAGTGCCCATGTCATCAAGCGTTACGACACTCATCAAGCCCTTATCATAACGTACATGAAAAAGATTTGGATTAAAAAAGGGTTAAAACAGCTTTTTTCAGATACGCAAGATTTACTATTAAGCCTATTGTCATGTATTACTTATACAAAAAACATAATATCGTTTTTATAAATTTGGTTGCGAAAAGTAGGCTGGTAACCTTAACAGGAACTGGCAGGGGCGGGTACACGCACAGTGTGTGAACTTCTGTCTGGTTTGTTTTTTCTTGGTTGAGGTAGAGCAGTCTTGAGGTGTTGATTTCTACTGCGTGACTATTGAATCAAAAGCTCCACTCTGTCAGCACGTTTCAACGGAGCAAGCTGAAGTGTTTCTGTCACTGGGCGAGACCTGTGCCTGGAACTCAGTGAAGTGTCATAAGCCACAAAACTCAAAAGTAGCATTGTCTTTTTTCACAACACCACCCAACAACTTTGCGACGCATCGAGACGTGAGGCTGTTCGTATACGTCTGAGATATCGCGTCGCGACAATCTCGGCAAAAAGACAAGAAACAATACTGCAGTCTGATCTAAAAACGACTAACCGTCACACGTGAAGGTCATGCGCTTATGTTTCATTAACGGTCGCGTCAATCGTCCCACGAACCCCCAAGCAAGGAAAACTCGCACTTGAGAAGGGAATCGATAAGTCTTCGTACAAATTTAATCTTTCTTTGTCTTTGTCAGAAATTTAGTCTTTTCCACTCGCTGCTGCAGTTCCAAAACAAAGCAAATGATTATCTGTGATTTTCGGGTCGCATCATGTGGGATCGGCCATGGTTTTGCTTGTTCGTGTAGAGACGGCCAGTGTAGCAGTGAAAATCGTGCTAAATAAACGTTTGTATCTTATATTTAAAAACTTTTATCTCCGTGGCTGTTCTTTAGAATATCAACTGCATGCATAACGTGTCCTGAGAAACGAAACGCAAATTGCCCGGCAAGTTTTGGTTGTCTCTTTGTTTACATTTCGTTCTGCTTCGTGTTTCAGCATAGATTCAAACTTAAACCAACGCTGAAAAAACAGGCCGAAAACGAATCCTTGCTCTGATATTTTTCTGATTTTGCCTTGCGGGCTCAAATTAATGCATCGATGGACAAAGGAAAAATCAGCGTCAACGGATAAAAGCGCTGGCATTTATCAGTAACAACCCACGCGATACTATAGCCATCAAACCAGTGATAAAATACTGCGAAAAGTTTTTGCTCCCCTCAGTTCACAGAGTTTCTGGTCTTTGCTGCAGGTGAACTCAGTGGGTGCAATAACTTTCGGAGAACCTTACCAAGGAGGCACAAGACGAGATGCGATCATTTTTGTTCCGTTGCTTCAACGAATAGAACCAACTGGTAAGCACTGTTAAGACTGCCGTTATTTTTACATGGCTTTTAAACTTCGCAGAGCAGTTAAAAACTATAATTTTTTTCCTTACGTCAATATTGGATATCAGTAGTTCACAGCCCACATGTTTGAAAGTTGAACTGTGGTAACACAACAATGCTTGAAAAGTTCAAACATCCTTACCGTTGCGCGCTGAATCCTGACATTTCGTGATAGAGCAAATGGCTTGGGCAGTTGTGCGGTACTTTTCAAACCCAATTCAGCCTACATTACCCTGAACCTGTATAAACTGTTTTTTCAAGAATATTCAAAATTACGCTCGAATTGGCGCTCTGTGTGCATACTGCTGTGTAAGTTTTGAATTCGTTCGGCTCGCTACCGAAAATAATTTCCACGAAAGCGATATTCCGTGATTAGGATCACTAAAACTTGCCCTTCCTTCTGATTCAAGATAACTGAATCCATTACGCTTTGGCATTATTGCAAACTCCAGTAGTTTGCGCGTTCTCAGTGACCAATCGGTCGCGCGGTGTCAATGTGCAGTTGGTGCAATTATAATGTACGTTAGTGCCTTCGTTTGCTTTTCAAGGTCATGCAGCACTGCCGAACGACTTGGAGCCCTGAAAGGGCAGTTGACGTCCAACAAATTTGCGAATCGCGCTTTTTTGGGCAAATCTGAAAGTTGTATTAAGGCAGAACTTTAGAAATCACAAAACGTTTCTTCATTTAACATAGGGCAAGGTCAGATCCTTCATTGGGAGCCAAAGCTCCTGGGCAAAAATCAAGCAAAATGTTAGGTGAAAGCATTTGCATTCGCTGGACAGAAATAACTCTTGTTGGACATAAATTTTTCCCGTTAAGCAAAACAAAATGGTCGTTGTGCATTTGACATGAGGCAAAAATGTTCAGACATTGAATAAAAGGTTCAAAAAATTCATAGGCATGTTGGGAAAACTACAGTTTTGTCGAGAAAAAATCTTCCTCCCTCCGAAGACTTTTGGGTTTGTTACGACTATAGCATGCAGGATGTACCGCTTCAACGAATGTGAGGAAAGACGTTTGCATTTGCCCTTAAAAAGCGGAAGCTCATAATCGCATGCCATGTTATACTTAACACAAAGCACTTCGATATGTCGAAATTGGAAAGAACATGTTTGTGACACCCTAATATTATTTCAAAATTTGTACTTTTGGAAACATGTGATGTGAAATAAATTTGTTAGTTTCTTCTAGAGTTTTTGCTTTGCGTCTTTCATTTTGTGATGTCAACCAATTCAAACAATAGAAAACGATCAGAATTGTACTGCGATGTGCATACATACAGTATTTTTCAGAATTTATACCTAATTTCGCTGAAAATTTGATCTTTTCTGTTTTCATCGAAAATGTAATTTTAATTTGCAAAGGTTGATTGTCTGAAGATTTGCATATCGTGTAAATTCACTTTCGCACGTTTCTGACAAACTGTGACGCTCTGTTGAGTAACGTTGAGTATTGTGCCGCCAAGTCATATAGCCTTTATTGCAAGCTTTTCTGACAATTCGTTTCGTGTTCACATGTGTTGCCGTTCACTTGCTTTTTCATTATGTTAAACGTATGTAAAAATACACAAAGTTATAAAGGAAAGAAACATATTTCAGCAGCAGTACAGCGGCAAGTGCGCAAAAGGTTGCTAAGAAATAAGATGACGGACAATGGCGATCAGTCGCGCACCGTCGCACGACATTACCGTTGAGTCTTACTGTTAAGACAGACTGTGGTCCTTTCCAACAAAAAGATGTAGTCCTCTCGGACGGTCGAAGCTAATTCACAATTTAAATTCACTGTAACAACACTGCATCGCTGCAACAGGAATAAAAAAAACAGTTTCTACTGGTTACAAATGCAACGAACATCTCACAACACCAATAGTTTAGGACTGTGGCCACGAGTTGGACGGAAAATTTCGCGGGGTCACTTGCCAAGTGCAAGACAGAAGCAAGAAAAATCATGAACAAGCAGACGGGCATAAGGCAGAAAAATCATAAAATGTTTTCGTGCGCTTCTTCCTCTCTTGTACGACAAACTCGCATCCTTCTGTAGACTGTTGCTTATGCAATGCTGTGAAATAACGTAATTTCACGGCTTAAGTTCATCACTAGGCAATTTTTTTTTAAATACGATGGGTGCCAAAAAACTTACACCTATTACCTGCAAAGACCACACGGCATAAAACGTTCCGATGAATGGCAGCAATTGGTTTTAATAGTACTGAAAGGGTCTGTAATGGTGAACTTGTGAATTGAACGTGCAAACAAATTGGGCAATTTGAAAGATTTTTTTATGCATGTTTTAAACAAATTTTGTTTGACAATTTATATTTCACTAAACAGAAATTTTAAATTATTTTTAGGAAGAGAGTCTCCTACGCAACTTCGTCGAAATACAGTAAAAACAGGGGAACAAACAGTGAATTCCCCTTCCATTTCACAGATAACAATTTTTTACTTGATGGTTGAATATGTTCATGTTGCAATAAAAACTACTTTTTTAATAGTTTTACACTCTTGACCAAACTTTCAGGTGCTTGTGTTCAGGTAAGCCTTGTTTACATTTTGTTTTTTAAAGCTTACCTGAAAAGATCAATCTCCTATCGACAAGTCACGGAATTTGAAGAGTTACAACAAATACAAAATATATTTCGCAAAGCTATTGCTCAGGATTTCACTGTAGTCCAAGCTTTTCTTGCAACTTTCGAATTCTCTTTTAATCAGGTAAAATGGTGTTGGTATGAACACTCAGTCTTGCCTTACTGAATACAGCAATAGCGAGTTGTTAATGAAGTTCCGTGGGTAAAACTTTTGCAGAAATCTCAACCTGTAGGAAACTTTTTTAAAGGACAACATTTTTGTACACCTGTGTCAACTTCAATCTTGTTACGATATCTAACTGCGAACAAAATATTAATTCTGAGTTGCTAACAGCGTCTTTGCGATCAATATTTTTGAAATACTTCGCTTTGTTTTCAATGCTTGGCTCACTTGATGATTGTGGAGACAACGGGCTACCATAATGTGGCATATCTGTTTGTGGAATAGTATTTGTATATCAAGCCACGGATGCAAATCATTCTGAGGTTTTGTTGGATTTACAAAATAAGCTGACCGTGTACCTTTCAGTTTCTTGCTTAAACTTAAATACGGACTTTGTATTTACTTATCAGAAATGTGTGTTTGTCATTCGCCAAGCACATCTCCGGGCGTTGGTTGTTGTAAGAAACCGTAGTTGGGGGGGATAATGCAATCCAAGCCTTTTGCAGTGAAACGAAGCTAGTGGTATAAAGAAGTTAGCAAGAGTAGTAAGTTTTCCAATAGTGTTTGGTCAAACGCGCTGATCGTCAAATTACGTTGTAATTGCATTCTTACGCTACTGCATTGAGCATCAACTGCGAGAACCCAACATAAAATGGTTGTCTGGCACAACCGACAGTGCGGGGGTCGACCTTGTCTTACATTTCACTGCGCACCAGCGTTTACTGAAATTGTTCTGCTAATGTTTATTGAAATTGTTACGTTTTTCAGACATCTTCGACAAAAGCACTATTAAATAAGTACCAGATTATATTGGCATCAAGCGGAGATAAGACATATGTGAGGTTTGCTTACGAATCAGTCGACTTCGTTCAACAGGGCACTGGCTATGCACAGGTAGGCGACAAAATTATCTCGAAAACAATTACAAGATTTTAAAATAGAATTCTGCTGGAACTGGTGGTTGTTCTCTGACTAAGATCAGAGTAAGGTTGTTTTGGCATGTAGCTGAATAATCCACAAACAGATTTCAGTTTTACAAAAAAACGGCAATTCATACCATTACAAATATTGAAATTGTGATTTTGAATTCTCTTTTAATCAGGTAAAATGGTGTTTGTATGAGTGGTTACACCAGTGGTGTAAGAGGCGGGGGTGTAGGGGGTGCAAGCCCACGCCCAAAAGTTTTGATTTGGTAAAAATCCGGGCAAAATCTGTGGACATTTGGGCAAAATGTGTGAAAGCCTCCGCAAAATTGCTTTAAGTGCTTTGATTTTACAAAAATGATTCCCGAAAGAGAAGTGCAGACGAATTTTTTTGGAGGTCGTGTTTTTTAGTTTTTTTCGGGCAAGTTAGGGGAAATTTGGGCAAAAATGGTGCTTGAAGTGCTTTGATTTAAAAAAATGCAACCATAATGAAAGGAGTTTTTTTCGGGCAACTTCGCGAAAATTTGGGCAAAAATCCTACGCACCCCCAAAAATTTGCCTGCTGCTACACCTATGTTTTTGACTAATACAACTTGGGCCACCATCTGAAAACAGCTTGGTCGAAAATCTACAGATACATTTGGTGGATTGCTTTGATCATTTATGGATTGCGTTGTTCATTTATTAATTTCCTTTTTTTGCTGTAAATGTTGCGAATTGATCTCCTGATCCCAATAATTACTAAATGATACTCCAGGCTGGAATAATTGCCTCGAAGGAGGGTGCATTTCAATGTCGACACGAAATTAACGGTTCTGGCACCGAAACCATGGCTAACCTGACGGAGTTAACCAACAGAAATGAACCGGGTGTCTTTTATTGGAGAGTGGATTTGCCTCTGGAATGCAAAAAATTTCGTAAGTTCTCGCGTTGTTGTTGTTAAACAAGCCCACATACAACTTATCGTAAATCTTTTCGTGTCGTCCAAGTAAACCATCATTGCGCTGTTTTCGATTTCGAGATTTTACATTCACATTTTGCAAAACAATTTGACGGAATGTTATTGCATGATTTTTGTATTTTTCATTGTCATATACATGTAAAAATGCAACTTCAACAAAAGATTAGAAAGCACATGAACCATAAGTAAACGGAGAAAAAACATCAATAAAACGTATTGCAGAAACTCACAAATTTGCAAGCTTTAGGGAGGTTGGGTTCCTCAGCCAAGTCGTGCAAGCGTCTCAAAGCAGAAATGGAGGGCTCACAGCAGCATGAGCTGATTGGTGTGGTTACGATAATTTTCAAAATGCAGTGTATATTTTGAAAGAATTCACAGTTTGCCGTTGCCGTCGTCTGCATCATATGTGTGTTGAAATTTATCTCATGACCTTCAATCTTCTGCTTCCATCTTTCAACTTCTTGCATCATTTGCGAAACGTCGCTCTATTTCGCTAATGATGTGATCAACAATTAGGTAAAATACATTCCTTCGGAGGTATGGCTATGCCGTATCAACTTCAGCATTTGCTCAATGCTTCTGGTGACTGGAGGAGAATAAGCATGCCTTCTCTGAAGTGACGCTGACTCTTTCCGCAATGCCCGTAGCGCGCTTGTATAAACCAGAAGATACATCTGTTTCAGTTCTTTGTTTGCTGATGACAATCTTTGCACGATTAGCTTCAGCCCGCGCCTGAACGAGATCACAGCTAGATTTTTGTAATCCCGAGAATAATGATTTCACAAAGCCGATGATGTGTTGTGTGATCACTGCCACAACGACAAACTCAAAACTGACCATGCATGTGGCAAAACCTACAGCTTTCGTGCGAGTTGCCTATCTCGGTTGATTTTTCCATTGTTGACAAGAGAGCCTCACGGATAATTTTGTCAACAAGACACTGTGGGAGCTGAGCCTCGATTCCCATTAGAAAGTCCACATGAACAATGAAATAAAACCGTTGGATCGGATTTTAAAAACATAAATAAATCCGTTCATATCTGCTGGTTGCAACACAGGATAGCTGCAGTACAGCTCTTTTAAAAACAGCCACGCAATAAAATACGATTTGATTTAACATTACAAAAATGTGTTGTGGCAGCATTACAGAAAGTTTACCGAGGCAGGTGCCTCATTTGCCTCAATGTAGCTACAGCCAAGAAATGCCATCTTTGAATGGAAAACCTTCTCTGAAAAAACTCGAAGGTTGGGATAGCTGTTTTACAGCCGCAAAGCATTGTGTGTCGCCTGTCCAGGGAAAAAGATAATTTGATTTTTCAATTTAACTTATTTGTTATAGTATAAATACACACAGTCTGCATAATGCAGGTCGATAAAAACAGACAAAACAGAAATTTTTACAAGGCACTGGAGCCGGCGGAATCACAGAGTTACAGACACTTTTTGCAACTGCGTTGAAGGCAGAACCATAGGGCTGCAGACACTTTCTTAACACTATTGTTAGTTAACACGCAACACTTGCTACAACACTACTGCAGAGTAGGGTGCCAATTCCTAAACTGGTCGAGTCCAGGTAAAATCCCTTCAACAACAGATGCATTTCTGCAATATGCGTAAATATCGATGAAGATGGTACACTAGTATATGCGTAAATATCGATGAAGATAGTTCACTAGACGGTTATACGTTCAGGAAAAGCCTTTCAACATTAGAAAGAGATTCATGTTAATGTCGAAGATTTTATGCCTTAAAGTATGTAAGTGCCCAGCAGAGCAGCGCTTACATTGAGAGCGCAAGGAGAAGCGCATACCCGGCCAAAGCATAACATCCTCGATAGTGAAATCACTATCGGAAGCTTCCTTTGGCCTAATGAGTTGAGGCGAAGTAAAATAAAAAGCAGACTGCTTCTCACACAAAACGGCTTACTACAGTACATAAGCTTCAGGTTTAAGATTTTTTTGGCCCTGTTGTATAAAATGGGAGTGAGAGTAGCAAAAAAAGTTGAACAGAGCTTCTTTTCGCTTTTTCTGCAAAAGATTGTAGTAGATGATTACCTCAAAACCGCAGTTTTATAATCTTGCATTTCACTCTTTTTTCAAAACGTGTTATGTGTTTTGTTCAGTTAAACAAAGTTAGGTATAGTTTGACAAAGGAACTGGTCATTTTTGCAGGACAATATATCGAATTACGACTCAAGTCAAAATTTACATCAGTTCAAAAGAAAACGCGTGATTTCCTTGGCAATGAAGTAAGGAAAACCCTGAAATAAGTTTTTAGTGCATGCAGATTTGTTGCATGCCTGACGCTCCCCATGACAGTGAAAAAATGCTCAAGAAAAGCACTATTCCAAAAACTTTTTCTTAGACCAAATTTGCTTGTTCACGGTCTCTTTCTCAAGTCTAGACCTTAACTGTCCGTAGTGAACTCAAAGTTTTCGTGGTTTCCAAAAGTTTTCTGATCGCTCAAATTCGAAATTTCGCAGTAAGCTGAAAATTTTTTCCTATTATTTGCGTGTATCGTGTTGACGACAAAAGCGATTATTCACAAGACGTTCTATACGCGTTGCTTTCGGATACAGAGGAAAACATTTTCGTAGTCAGTGACATTTTAGCGTGATGTCGGTTTTGTAATTGCTCTTAGTTTCAAAAGATTCAGTTTGTCTCGGTTTGGTCTCCGGTGTTTTGTCTCGACTACTTCACTGATAACCGTTACTCAGGGGTGTAGTTCTGAAAAAAGAAGCGTGGAAACGAACAAAAAAATCTCACATTTTCAACAGCACTTCAAGCTCATTTTAACATCAGCATTTATAATGAAGTGTTCACTTCCATTGCACTACAAACGAAAGCACGAAGAAAATGTGGAAACGCGTTCCCACACCCAAAAAGTATGGAAACGCCGTTCCCACGCGTTCCCACCCCACTACACCCCTGCCGTTACAGCAGTTTTTGTGCGGTACAAATAGTCGCAAACCATTTTTATGAAAGATATTAACACATTGCGACAGTTTCGGCAGTGGGGGTGAACTGACAGGCGGCTCAAAGTTTGCAGCCAAATCAAACAATAACAGCTGTTGCTGCATGTTGAAGATTCTACAAACAGTATGTTCAAACCGCTGTTACACTTGTGAAGGTACAGAACCGTGTGGGGTATTAAGAACATCATGCAACATGGTCCTCACGAACTTTTGTCTTTTTGTGCCAACCATTTCAGTTGCTAAATATTTTTGAAAACGCGAGCTTTTTATGTCATTACAAAATATTTTGCAGCAATGAGAAAAATGTAAGCAGAAGATATTTTTGGCTATAAATGGGTTAAAAACAACCTTGGACAAATTCTAAAAATCACACTTTGAATCATCATGAATGCGGTGAAAGCATTTATGTGTTGAAAAAAGCAGTGCCCAAAAATTTACAACGTTTAATGAATTTACTGTGAATTTCACGGAAGCTGGCTTAGGTTTATCAGCAACCTTTTGAAGGTACTACCTTCCAAATGCGCCCAACCAATTCCTTCAGAGGAAAAACGCTAGTGCGGCATGCAAAAATGTCACAGACCGAAGACATCTCTAGAATCGGTCAAAAGCAGCCAGCATCATTTAATATGATGTTCACACCGCTTTAATTTCAGTAAACGTTCTGTAGCTAGGCGCAACGAAGTCATTCCAGATAAATTACAATAAATAGTATCCCGTCAGAAGTTTTTTGAAGCAATGGGAGCAAGTGAGCAGTTCACAATCATCACATTCTTTCGATACGCATTACGGTAAGCACTCCCTTGTTTTTGTTCCTTTTAATAACCACCGTTTCGTGAAACAGTTCAGTGCACGACAGTCTTAAGCTAGCAAACACATAAGTCTAATCGCAGCTGGTGGACATAATTCCTAGCATGGGCACAATTTTGTTGTAAAATGTGGGGGGACAGCTTGGTGTGAAACCAATATAGTCATCGGGTCGATGCAGAAGTCACGTTTTATATATACATATTCCCAATCTTATTTCTAGAGGTGTTTTGAGAGCAACACTAATCAAGCTTTGTTTTTTCCTTGTAGACTATTTACATATTAATATGCTTAAATTTGTTGCTGGACACGATATTGTAGATCAGCCTGCTTCCATTAATATCGTATTTGAATGTAAACAAGCACAGCAATATAGTAGAACACATCATTTGCGTTTTATCAGAGCTGTCAGAAGGAGTGCCCAAAATGCTTGAATCGCATTGGTCGCACGTGCACACCACTCTTACAGTGAAACACTTCAGTTTTCATGCAATTTATAAGACGTGTTGGTTACAGCACGATTTGATCTCTTGTTCAAGTCGCTTAAGGTTACAAAGACGATAAATATATTTCTTGCACTTTTCCGTTTTTTCAAAAAGCTGCAAATCTTTTTAATGCTACTGGGCATCATTCATGCAGCCCCACCCCTACCAAAATCTCCATTGATATCCTCTTACCAGCAGCAAAAACATTTGGCCTAAAATTAGCGCAGCCTACTTAACAAAATGATTTCAATCTATTTTTACTGTTGGTAGGTGGAGGATGTATCCTTTCAATCTCCCCCTGTAGGCCCCTGCCTACATACCCACATAGAGTTGTAAAGGGGCCTCATTTTGAAGCCTGAACCCGGCCCGAGCACGAACCCGGCTCGAACCCGACATTTATTTTTGAAGCCCGATTTATGCCTGAAAGCCAAATTTACCGAGGGAGTTGAGATATGCGCAACTGCGGAGTAACGAAAAATGTGTGCAAGTGTAGTTGCAGGTACACGGTTTATCACACCGAAATAGCAACCACCTTGACCAAAACACTGGCATAATATGGCACAAACGTAGCATGTTAGTCAACGATAATACTGCGGAGTGTGGAATATGTTTCCCAAGAAAAAAGAAACTATCACGAAACTATCTACGATGGCGCTATAGGCATAAAAGAAACTTTCTAGGATAGCTCTATATATATGAAAAGCCGACTTGTAGGCTTCTTAAAACAAGCCAAGAATCGCGAAAATGATTGATCTTTTTGACGCAACGCCATCGCGTGCTAATTTCCTCACCGCTGTCGCCTTCTCAAATGCAATGTGAGACCAATCCCAGCAGAGAATAAAAGAACGCAGCTGCATTTGCAAACAAAATTAGCTGAAGAAAAATCACAATCACTTCACTCACAGAAGTTACCGCGGTGAGTAGAAGAAATCTACGTCACGAAAGAAAAAAGTCGTTACTCTTAATGTTATAAAATGTTTTGTATGCAGGCCCGAAATATTTGGACAAACTCAAGCCCGAGCCCGGCCCGACCCGAAAAGCCCGGCCAGACTTATAACTCTGCACCATGTCAAAAGTTTCATTCTAGGAGTTGTACTTGCATAACGGCACAAAAATATATTTGAGATTAAATGAAAATTTACAACGGTGAATTGGCAAAAAGTACCACACAAAAAAGTACCGCACAAAAACTCACCTTCAACACGAAAAGAATGTCCAACAAAACTAGGTGTGATGTAGCCTATCTGTAAAGCAAATGTTTCGCACTTGGATGAAAACATTGCAGCATTGTGGGTTTGGTTAAACTCAAGTCAATGAGATGACTTACGAACCATTGCATTCATCACAAGCATAAAGTGTAAGAGTCAAGGAAATTTTTTTTTTATTTGTTGGTCACTATTGTCGCATTACAAGATGTTAGCCTAATTCCGAGTCAAGCCCTACGTTTTGAGCTATAGGTCAGTATACAGCTAGGTAAATACTGTAGGCTACTTCACCAATGTTTTGATTGAAATTCTGTTCGCTAATTGTTGAAAACAGTCTTTGCTGAACTCTCCATCCCAAAACTAACTCTCCACAATCGTGCTGCTTTTTGTCTTCGGCAAAAGCTTCGCAGAGATTTGCCTGAAAATCTAACTTTCCAACATTATACACACTAGCATCATTAGAATATATGCTGTCTGTTTCTGAAATACGTGATAACCAACGTTACAACAACGCCAGTTACACTTCTGCACGGAAAAAATCATGGTTGTACTGTGGTCTCTCACATGCGCAGCTGTGATGCTCCCACTGTTACAAGAAAATAACGTTTCTAACAGTATACCACACAGGGTAAAATCTCGGACAGAAGCAGTTAAACATCTTTCACGGTCTCTAGAAACTTGAGAAATGCTAAAAAATATTTTATCGAAACTAAAATTTATAAACTAACAGAGTCAATGATACCACACCCAACTCTGTTCCAACATCAACTTGGCTATGTATGGCCTATCATCTAACATGGAAAGCTCTTCACGCAAAACGTGACAAACATCACTTTTATTTTTGAAACCTCTCCAAATACAAAACCTAAAGAGAAAAAAGTGGGGTGGACATAGCGTATTATATCCCCCACGTCTGAAAAACGGGGGAGACACGTCCCTCCTGTCCCCCACCAAATTGCGCCCATGATTCCTAGTGAAATTAATCACTTCTGAACTTGTCGACTGAGAATACAGAGCAACCAAATTTTATTGATAACTGTGCCGTCTGCGTCGTCTTCGATAAGAATCTAACCCATTACCCAGGAGTGCAAATATGCGTCGCGCCGCGCGACCAAAAACTGGAAGTGCGCGAATGTTTTTTTACGTTTTATACTTGATGCATATGAATGCTGTGTGGCAAAGCGTACACGTGTGCGCTACTAAAATTTCTGCGCGCTACTGATATTCACAGAAAATTTTGCACCCCGGATCTAACGTATAGCTGTAAAGTAACCAAAATTTACTCAACAGAAATACATGTTTCTTCGCAACTGGTGATCGCCAAAGTTGTTGTGTGAAAATTTTCCATTCAAGGAAAAAACGAGAACGGTGAAAGCTGTGGTGGTAGGTTTGCCACAAAGTTCTTAGATTATATCTAGAACAGGATGAGCAATTTCATCAATTTACGGTGAACACGTTTACAGTTTCTTGAAAAACTTGTTTGGCAAGAAATTTATTGCTCAATTAATAGGTTTGAAAAAAGGTGAATCTAACTTGGTGGTACAAAGATTGCTGAGATTTTCAGAGCGACATGTCGTTTCTGCCCGAGGCTATTAACGTCGGTTCAAGTTTTATCCACAAGCCTTAGTACGCATAATGTGCTTTTAAGTGTCGTCTTTTATCTGTTTATAAATAAAAATCAATGATGATAATAAATAAATAAATAAAAAAAATATCAATGATGTCCTTCTATCAACACTTCGTCAGTTTGCCATTAACCCTCGGGAAACAATTCCTCAGTTTATTTTGGAGCATTTTTCTTTTCAGATTTTCAGGAGTGTTGTACTCCTAGTATATACTTTCAGGTTTGTAAATAAATTTTTGCGGAATTAAAGATAAATGTTGGTCGGAATTGTGGCTGAAAATTTGTTTTCTGGCGGTAAATTTTTTCTTTTGCTTACTACTTGGGTAAGTCATTTTGAAGCTTGTGCTCACTTTCCCGAAAGGTCACTCGACCACTTAAGCATTTAGCGATTCAACAGAAATTGTGTTAAGTGACCTGGAAAGTTAGTAAAAAGGCCACCTGATTGATGCAAGTAAAAAATGGAAAAATTTACCGAATTACAAAATAAAAATTGGGCAGTTTCTCCTAACTTGGAAAACGTTTTTATGAAGAACTTAATTTGATGTGCCCAAGCATTTTGGCTTTCTTGTGTTCTTTGACTAACGTCTGTGAAATGAACCGTGTGTCTGGGCCAACACGTAATTAAAACTTAAAATCTTTTATTCTTCCAACGCTTTCACGAGGAAATGTGAGCCGCTTACAACATTTGGGCCGGAAAGCTTAGGCAAACTATTATCGCACTGAAGTCAGGAACAGCTGGAACCAGTGATAGGCGTAAGAGAAGCCAAGACAAGTGGAATCTGATCGAGAAAATTGCTTCTCTGGCATTTTACACAATTTTACTTGTGACGAGCTTTGAACAGCGCGCTAGCTTAAGCTACAACCCCTGACATTTTCCGCAGTTTTGCTGACGAACCCTGCGCTATTAGCAATTTTATGTATATCACATTTTGCAGGCTTCGGTGCCCGACCAATTTCGCAACCCTCAAGTACTAAGTCGGTGATATTTTTGCCGGTAATTATGGCCGCAATTGCAAGAGCCTTGATCTTACACAGCGACAGGTTAAATCAGGGTTTTTTAAGGAAAATGTTTGGTACCCGGTATGGACCCCATTTCTCTGATTTCTAGGGACCCGATTTTCTCTGATTCTAGGGACCCGAATAAAAAAACTCGGGTTAAATATACTTTTCTGGAAGCCTGTCTACTAGAGAATATACCTGATTAAACACCAAAAAAGCAACTGTACGTTCATTGAACAAAAACATGCGCAATTTTTCACTCGGGAGTTACACACGTCTATTGAAGGAGATGAGCATGCACTTCGCGACTATGGCTCCTGTACAAGCCGTCCTTCGACAACCCAGTAATTAACAAATGGCTCACGATTTATTTTTTAATGAAAATCTCTGGTGATTTGAACACACTTCGACAGTTTTTAGTTGGCTTCCTTTGAACTTTCGTAACAGGTACTTTTCAACGTGCGTCCGGGTTATTGCATCACCGTGGTATTCGTGAAGCCACGTCTCTTCTTTTTCGTAACTGTGCGATCATTTCAAGATAAGCAGTGTTTTTAGGAAACATTTGGCGCGCATGTTTACGAAAGATGAAATCGCGGCGACTGGGGGTTAAACGACCCGATCCGCACAGCAGATGTGCAAATGTCAAAGTGCTTGTTGCGGAATTGATAACACAAGTTCCCCATGCCCCAAACTCACCACAGCTGCAATTCTTTCTGAAGGGTGGCACCACTAGTTTGAGCAGCATTAGGAATGCTGCACCTTGCTTTGGAAAATATCTTAACCTACATTACTGTAAAACCAAAGCAAAGAAACTTCAGCAAGACCTTCAAGTTTGTGAGTTCACCAATAATAATAGTAGAAAAGCACATCACATGCGAATTCACCGACAATCCCACCCAGTTTTGAAGGAAAATGGGAATGTGAAGTTCATATAAACATTTTTTACAAATCTCGCCTGCTCTGAAGCGAGGTTAATACGTATGAGCAGAACGTATGTATGTATAAAACATGCGTCCGTTTCACGATCTGTAAACTTCAACCGACATTGTGGAAATCATAACGAGAGTAGTTGATTGAATCACGTGTTTTGTCCAGGGCGTAACTATTTCGCGCACGAACACGCACGATATTTACGTGCCTTGTTTTCAACGCCGAAAAACTTTCGAAGTTAACGCTCAACTAAAATTTTGTGCAAACTTTTTAAATTATTTTGTCCTCGTTTCATTACTTGCAAACATCTACAATAAGTTAGTGTCACTGCGCCAGGCACCCGGTTAAGTCTCGACCAAACGAGTTATCAAGTCGATCGGCGAACAATTTTCCGTCGGCAGTAGATCTTTCGCCGCTCGTTGCCATTTTTTGATGTCGTTTGTCGCCTTTCTAACAAAAAACGCCAACATGATGTGAAGCGCGTTCTGGGCGATTTTTCTGAAACCACAGTGTTCTCGTTCAGAGCATGATCAATAGCCAGTTTTTTCAGTCTTACTGCCGGACACTTTATTCCATGTAATCATCACCACACGTACCCCAACAGTTGACAAAAGCATGCAACCAACTTCGCTCACGGGAGTGGCGCGTCCAGGGAAGAGTCACTGCACCTGCTTGCTCTTGAAAGTCTGACAACAAAAACTTCGGTTTACCTATTACCTAAACTAGAGCACCACTTTCCAGTTACTGTTAAAAGTGAAACAACGTTTAAACAACTCATACTTTTCAAAACAGTTTTTAGTGCAGTCCGTACAACCTGCATCTAACTTCAGTGAATGATGAGGAATGTCTGTGATCTTAGACGCACTGTTTCCTGATTATGATTTTTGGCAATGCAAAACAAGTGGGTGCGAGCCTCAGTTAAGCTTAGTTAATTTTTCCATTGCACATATTAAGTGGTATTCTTGAATCGCATTGGCCTGTGGTGGATTCGCAAGACAACCAGAATTGGTAAACGTACAACGTCGCCAACCAAGTTCACTTCAGCTGCGCAACGGAGCTAAGTCTGCCAGAAAAGGAGCTCGTCGTGAATACATTTCGCTTTTTACGTGGACTTGTTATCTCCGCAGAATCTGAATGCGGAAGACCCGGCGAACCAGCGGCGGATTTCAATCTGTGTCCGGCTGGCGACTTCATGGAAACAGTGACAGCGCAACAATGGATCTTTTACAAATTTTACTTCTGTAAAGCTGGCCGAACGATGACGAATGGCCTGGTGTCAGTAAAACGGGAGTGTCGCTATGATTCAGACTATTACACGTATGAGTGGAGCTCGCTAAACGACGATGAAAAATGCGTCAGCAGAATACAAGGTACAACGGAAATCCTGTTACAGTAAAATGTCAGCAGCAGATAATAGCTTTCATTTGAATGCCACGCACATGACGCCAGCAGTTTTTCACGAAGTGGTTTTATCATCTGACTATGATTTGTTATTTACGTGTCAGTCTTTAACGCAGTGTGGCAACGGAAATAGAACACTGTGCATTCTTCACAAAGCAATTGTCATGCTGCTAACTTCTTGTTTCAGATTTCTGGGCAAACTTCTTTTCGAGGAACGACGCATCCTCAGGTTGAATTAAGAAGAATGAAGAATCTCACATTTTTGGCATAATCATGAGCAAGTTCCAAATAAATTAAGCTTTGCTGCACTTTACTGTACTTCGAATTCAATTTTGTCAAAAAATGTACATGAAGCGAGAGAGTTTCAGGCGGAGAGCAGTTGGGATCAAGTCGCGTAATACATCCACGGCCGAGGCAGAACAGACTCTACAAAACGTAATGTCTTTTTCGTTGCATTTTTCCTTTAACTTCAGCGAGGAAGCCGACGACGAACTTCCACTGCTCCGTGCTGTGCCCATCACAACACAACTCCGCGTTTGTGGGAGGGGTTGCGCGCGATGCGGTTCGTTACTCCACCCGAAGTATCGTGCGAGGATTTCGTCCTACACACGATACTACTGCACTAGTCTGTACGTCACGTATCGACCAGCCGTCTCGCTGGGCCGGACGATCTTCACCACTTGTCCCCTCTTCAAACCGAAGTACCGCGCCACGGGATCGCCTGCTTGTATGCGAGGAAGCTGATGATCTTTCAGCTTGTACCGCAGTAGAAGTTCTTGTTTTTCTTCAGGTGTCAGCACAACGTGTTCGGGTACGAGCTACAAAAACGAAAAAAGTAATTACGCAAAAGCACGAAGTGGTTGCTACAGTATCGCTACTTTGGCGCGCCCGCTTACTCCGCGCCCGTGTACGCCCAGCATTTTTGCGGTTGCTAGTCCCGACCTCCAGGCTAACTACTCCTCAGGCACTATTTCAAATGATGTGCCATCAAGGTATGAATTCTTGCCTTTCAGTTCAATCAGCTCAAACTGGATCTGCTAGCAATGGACAACTTGTGCTTAGATTGATTTGCAAACGAGCATAAAATCCAAGCACAGCATTCTTTTCAGAATGTCCTTTTTCAGAAAACATACGTACATTCGTACAATATCAGTCAGGAACTTACGAGAACACCAAAGTTTTCCCAAAAACAACCAATTTCGCCAAAGAAGGAAAATGTTGAGCAAAACTGGAAGTATTTGTACAAAATTTTCACTTTTTTCTTGAAAACTAAGGTATTCAGCCAACAACATATACAAGTTGAAGAGTAATTAAATATTGTGCGCCTGAATAATGAGATAATTTGGCCAAAGTGATGGAGCTACATATTTCATTCAACATAGTAATTTGTGAATATGAAGAACTTCACAAATTTTTAGCACAACGCAGTGCGACTTCCAAACATTGTCATGAGACAGATGGCCCCCAGTTTTTACGGCCATGGCAGCAACAAGGCAAAGCCCCACGGACTTTTTTCTAGAAAACATATTTTGTACACCACCGTGTCCATGCAAACCTACAGCAAGTTAAGATGAGCTTTTAATCATAAAATTTTGGCGCTGAGATGTTGCTTATAGCGCATTCAGATGCTGCGCGATGACAACTATTACGTGATAGCTAAACTGTTTTTTGTAACTTGGGAATTACTATAAAAATCTTTGCATTTTTAATTGATGAAAATTTTGCATCCTCCTATACTTCCCTACTCTTAACCGAAGTTTAGAACAAACTCTACCTACCCCACGATCGAGTTTCCAGCTGGCGCAAAGTAAGCTTTGCAACAGAGTAATATATAGGTTCCATATTAATTTTCTGGACCTCTAAATTGCGTTTATGAAGATTGTCTTACTTTCAAACATGAAAAAAATTTGAACCTAAATAATATTTATTCTGCTGCATTCGTGCCTCGACCTCTCTATTCGAACCATATCGGAAAATAAGTAGATCAAATTTTTACTAGTTTTTCTGACAAACACTTGGGATCATTCACTTTTTACGTGTAGAGTCTGAACTGGTGAACTGAAATGAACGGATTCGGCTTTTTCGACAATTCCTCAATCCTGCCTCGGAAGTTATTCTATACGCAGTTGCAACAGTTTTTACATAAAAACATTTATGGAACAAATGTCCAGCAAAGAAAATCAGTTTAAACGAGGCGTTTGCTTTGTTTTTCAAACCAAACATGGTAAAACCTGACTGACGTAGCGCAAAAAATTTCTACCGCCAGAGTTTTGTGAGACCAAAAAATGGCATTTTTTCAACACCGCTGCTTTTTGTGGAGGACAGAGGGAAAAAACAACTCATGATAATCGTAACACCTCAAAGCAACAAACACAAAAATCAGTAAAAATCAGAAGAACTTTGGACCGCAAATCAAGCTACTTTTAACAAATCAAAACAGTGCAGAACTGCACAACTAGAACCTACCGAAAGCAAAATCAACTGCTACGAGACGACACGCCATTGCTTTCATTAACTAATTTTTCCGCAAAGCAATGTAACACAAAGACACTTGTTTTTCGGGATCAACTGAAATGGCGGCGTTCAGCGATGTGAAAGCAACATTTACGCTAAAGTCTCACCTCATGCTCTGTGATGTTAATAAGTAACTCTTGTTCAAGAAATTGTTCCAAAATGTATTTTGGCGCCATGTCAAACAGTGACTGCTTGGCTGAAGGTGTCATACTTTGTTGGACGACAATGATAGCCCGTTGTATGTTTTCTTCCTGCATCCTCTGACAGTATGTTTTAATGGTTTTCACACCAACTTTTGGCTCCTCTGCAGCAAACAACAGAAACGTCATGTTGTGCATTCGACGAAACAAAACTCCAAGACAGTTTGCAAAAATGTACGTGTTTGTTATAATCGGAGTGGCGTCCGTTTGCGAGACTGCACTATAGCGCATTTTACACATTCGTCAGACGCTTAAGACCTTCAAAATTCACACAATCCGTGAAAAACAGCGAAAAATATCAAGATGTTACACGATGTAAAATGAACAGTTTAAGAACACAAAATTAAAATTATTTGGTTTGCTTGCCGGTCATTGCATATGATTCCTACTTCAATACGGTTGACTAACAAGGCAAAAGTACATTGTGTCGAGACAAGGAGCTAGCTCTTTCTGGGTTGTGATACATCTTAATCTTTTTTTCGTGTGTTAGATTATGTTTGTCTTGCAGAATGGTGCCTGATGAGTACCCCTTAGTCCAAAATCCTGGTTCTAACGAAAACGTGTACACAAAATTGCATATTCCGTAGTACAGAGGTTCTCAAAGTGGGGTCTGCAGACCCCCAGGGGGCGAAAAAATTAGTGTTTGGGGATCCGTCAATTGACAAAAAACTTCAAGAAATTAAGAGTGATGAACAGTTTGACAATATGTTCGCAGTAAAGTAATATACTAAACCTCTCCTTCGATTATTTCGTGTTTTGTATGCTTGAGTATATTCCAATTTATTTGGACGTTTTGAGCATAAGCGTCACGGTAGGCCTACTATCAAGGGTCATTGTTACATCACTGAAGTTTGTTGTCAATCGTCATTGTTACTTCACAACTTCAAAAGTCAACAGAACAATAGAAAGACAAGTTAGCCGTCTGTTAGTCTAACTCTAAACACATGTCATCTATAACTTCAAAGGAAAGAACAGGAAGTGTGAGCAAAAAAGCTCGATGAATGAGAGACACATTTTAGAACTGAAAACAAAAAGAGCTGGACGGATGAAAGACCATTTTTAACTGACCTAAACGAAGTTAATTACGAAGAAGGTTTTAAAGAAAAGCTCCGATTTGCGTGCCGATAATGCAGCCAAGATAAAATTCTCTTCACTTTCGCTGTCTTGTTTCTGGACTTCTCAGCTACAAACGTACAGTACGTGGCTATGATGGCATCGATAGAAGTCCTTCCTTTCACTATTACGTATCAGTGTGAAGTTCTTTTTTCAAGTTGGGTAAAAATCAAATCAAAAGACCGAAACAGAATGGATGTGAGATAATTAGACATTGGATTAGCTTTGTCCAAAATCCAGCCTAAAATATCAAAGCTTGTAGGAGAATGTTGTCAGGTGCACAAATATCCAAGAACGGCGGAGAGCGGTGGAATGACGAAGGTTTGCCCCCCTGCCCTTTCAAAAGGAGGTCAACGAGGGTGGATGTGTCTTTTCATAACAGAATCATGGGTAATTTCATGGTTCATCAAGATCGACGTGGAACAATTTTTTTCAGCTATTCGCGTACCCAGAAAGATCAGAATGGCTTTCTATCATTTCTGCTATTATTTTTGAGGTCAACATTGTTGCTGCTCAGAAACAAGCATAATTGGTAACGATTTTTTTTGTTTTTTAAAGTTTCCATTGCCCTCAGCTCTTTTACTGACCCCATGCTCTGCCGCTATTCCGGCGTCCCTGCAAACATCACTGAACCTCAGAGGAGTCTGTTTCGGAGACAACAACATGAGTAAATGACTTTGCATTTTGCTAACATGTAGCCCGTCTACTGTTTATTCGCTGTTTACAGTAGGCCTATTCAGGGGTCCGCAAAAGTTAGATCAATAACTTAGGGGTCCGTGAGATGAAAAAGTTTAAGAAACGCTGGTGTAGCAGATGCATGGATTCCAACAGTGTTCATGTTACAAAGAAAAACGGCATTGTCATCAAACACCTCCCATGGCACTTTTCAGTAACAAGGTTCCCACACTTTTTCAAAAACCATTTTCCATACTTTTTCAATACCTTTTCAATACTAAATTAAAAAGCTTGATTACCATCATTTAGCTTCATTTTTCGAAAAGTTTACTCAAGGAACACAATGCAAAAAAAACATCTGCAGTACTGTCATCAGTGGTGAAGAACAAAATTTGCATAAACGAATGGTTGAATTTGGAATTCCCATACAATACTTTATGTACATTTTGGCCAAATTCAATACTTGTTCAAGATCTTGAAAACCGATTTCATAATTCAATACTTTCAATACCGCGCGGGAACCCTGCAACAGCAAAACTCCATTCCCTCACAACCTATATTATTCATCACGGAACAGGACTACTCCGTCTGGCCGTTTCGGTCTGAGCCGTTTTGTTCAAGGGACCTTTTTGTCTTGTTCGTTTCTGTCTCGAGACATTTCGGTCAGACTGCGAAATGCAGAAATCTTACATGTTCACTTTTTAATGCAAACGTACTTAAATCAGCAAAAGGTTTTATTTGAAAAAACTACAAACATGATCCAAGATCCAACAGTTAATCAGCATAAACATATGATTTTCATGTTAACTTTTAATACAAACGTACTTACAGGATTCCCATACATTTTTAAAAATCATTTTCCATACTTTTTCAATACCTTTTCAATACTAAATTAAAAAAGTTCAATACCATTACTTCTCTTCATTTTTCGAGATACTTAATCAAAAAACTCAACTTTACACATTGCATAACACTGCAGACATATTGCAGTGCAAAAATATTGAACTTTGCCTTCAGTAAAATTCTGTCCAGATACTTCTTGATTTTTTTTCCATTTAGAATTTCCATACTTTTTCAATACCTAATGTCCATTTAGAATTTCCATACTTCAATGTCACTTCGCTGCAACATCAAAGGGAGTTGGTATAACACCGGCTAGCGTGACGCTTCGCCTGCCTATAGAATAATTTGAATAAACAAATGTAATAAGTTGTTTATGTTCAGAAACGTTGCGACCGAAATGTCACCGGACCGAAACAGCCAGACTTGTATGTCCCGTTACCGAAACAGCCCAGACCCAATCGGCAAGACCGAAAAGTTGCGTACCCATTCATCACCTGAAAAAATATCCGCTTTACTCATAAATACTAGTACGAATAGCATAGAAAATGGACACATAGCAACCAGAACTTACTGTGTAACTAGAACAGTGGTTCTTAACTGGGGGATGCAACCCCAGGGGCATCAATAAATTTCCAGGGGGCGTGAGCCCTTAAATGCTGTACAACATTAAGTTTGATCAATAAATTTACCAATAAATACATTTGCTTGAATTACAACTTATTTATAGTCAGGGGGACTTGAAACAAAGGACAAGTACTGAAGGGAGGCATGGTAAAGAAGAGATTAAGAATCACTAGACTGGAAAATTTAAAGTAGTTCAGTCAGGTAAGGTAAATAAATAAATAAGAACAAAATTTGGATGTACCGCTCACAAAACAATACTGTATTGGCATTAATACAGGTGTGCGATTTTGGTAACTGTGTGCTGAAGGTGGCTGTTACTTAGATTTAGTTGAAAATTTTAAATAGGCCAAAACAGGGAGGCACCAGCCCAGAAGTAATAAAAAGATTTCACAACACTGGGATATTAGATGATACTGTTTACAATGATATTTCAAATATGTCTAAGCCAAAATAAGAACAAAAAGTTATTAGTAACCTGGAAAAAAAACAAACATTTGATCTGTAGGATCATCATTGTGAGCAACTAAGATTGTGAGATCTTGACGTCCAGGTCTTCTTTCACTGGGTTTATCTCCAAACTCTTCTTTGAACTCCTCAAGTGACTGGTCAAGTTCATGCTGAGTCACCAGATATCCACGATCATGACACAGCTGAATAAATGTTAAGAAAGATGATGCCAAATAGCTATTCATTCATAGCAAAGTGCAATACAGAGTTTGTTTTGAAAGTTGCACTACAGTGTCAAAAGTTTTAGTATGTTGAGCAGTGCTGATGCATGGAAGATGAGAATTAAAAATGTACTCCTTAGGCAACATCTTCATGTTGCAGTTATGTGCAATGCTGGACTGACCAAGAATTTAGAAAATGTAATTAAAGCTCAAATGCCATCCACAGATGCAGAGCTACTGCAGTTCTTCATGATGAAAGACTCATGAGTTTTAAGATATGACACCTTGAACTGTACCTCACCATTACAGAGAATGGTAATGAAAGGACATTTTACAGCAATGTTTTTTATGCTGTTGACCTGTTTTATATTTTTGCAAACAGATTTGAAATGAATAACTTCTGTTACAGTTGTTGGCTTTGCAGTTATGCTTGATTAATAATAACCACTTTAAAGTCTACAAAAAAATTGTTTATAGGCCTGTGTCAGCATAGTCGATTCAACCGCTACAGCACTGACTTGTGACTAATACAACGATGTTCTGGATTAGTGGTTTTCAACCTGGAGGTCCGAACCACCAGAGTGGTTGTGAACCATTTATGGAGGGGTCACAAGTAGGCATTTTATGTACACAGCTGTATTACATTTTGGGTTGTGGTATGAAAAAGGTTGAAAACCACTTTTCTGGATGAAGAAATGTGTATTAGCTCAGTGGTATCATAGAGTGTCCGCCTATCAATTGCAAGGTTAGGTGTTCGATCCACAACCACTGAGTGCCTTGCCATAGCACTCCTTGGGCAACAGCGTTCACCTCAACCGCCCAAACAAAAAGCATTAATTAGGCTTTGGCCTGCTGCCAATTGTCATTAAATATATGTCGCACTGCATGCAATCATTTAAAGAATATGAATTCCTTTTTTTTTAATTTTGGTGACGGCAATTGAGCTAAAATCTGAGTTTTTTAAAAACTTGAACAGAACACTTCCCTCTTGCAGTTGGGGTTCAAGGCCCAATAACCTCAGCCAAGAAGGCCTAACACTAGAAGCCCTGAAAAAATTCTCTACCTACAAGGATGAGTGTGATCATTTTTGACCTTTCTTTGTAAAAGCATTTATGAACGTTTTCTTTCAAATTATTTCGAATGTTGCATTGAAACAAGCCAGTCAATCATACTTGCATGTGTTTGTAAGGTGAAAAAACAGACAGGTGAAAAAGTAGTCTACACAGAAAATGAAAATTATTATCAAAACATTTTATTAGAACTCAGTCAGCACAATATTTGCATGTCGCAATAGTTGCTTTACTGAATGCGTGTTTTCTACAACAGACCTTCTTGCAGTTTTGGCAGAAGCTAGACTTAGTTTTGCATGACACAAACTGGTGAGTTTTTCTTTTCCCAGCTTAGGTGTGATTCAGCACTGATTGCAGTCAATGCAGTGCTGGATATCTTGGGCCACTAACGTGGGTAGGATGCAACACAGCCCACTACATCTTTTGACTTGCAAAGCTCTTTCATAAGCTCAAGTAGAAACTGTCTCCTTGACAGTTTCAATTTTGTTGTTAGACAGAAAATGATGTAAGCATTTGTGCACTACAGTCGATTATGCTGAAAAACACAGCATCTGGCAACCACCTAGGTGCACTTTTATCAGTATAGTATCTACCCATCTGGTCCAGTGCATCCACACACGCTAACCAGATTAGTTTAGTACTCTACCATTTCTGGAATAATTTTTGTGGTATTTATAATTTTAACATTTTTGTGCATTGAAATCAAGATGCACACAACCTTTTTTCCTTATCTTTGCAGGCTATGTGAAGAAAAACTTTCAGAGCATGCAATGGATTGCCTTTCATTACCAGCTCTGCTTTTGGGCCCTGTCATTGTTGTTTTCACACAGTGCCCACGATTGTTGTTTTTTTCTGTTTGAGATCTTTTGCTAGCTTTAGAACATGGTGACGTAGCTGTCATTTAAGATGATATATCCCAGACAGAGATAAGGCTACTAAAAGAGACATTAAAACAATCAATTATCAGTAACTATTTGACACAGCTAACAAACAAACCTATAAGACTACTAAATATCAGCCCAGCTCCTGGTTCTCAGCAGAAAATCAATCAATTGCTACTCCATTGTTGTGTAACTGCGTTCATAGTTATGAAATAAACTCTAATAAAGCTTCTAACCACCTTTTTGAAGAAACATAATCTCCTGATCACGCACAGGTCATTTTTGACCACACAGGGCTTCTAGGAAGATGTGTGAAATACTCTGTTTCCAAAAGCTCTAACAAAGAATTCCAATAGCTGCAAAAACTTTATCACAAGTTAGGAAAAGTCAAGGACTATGATGAAGCAAATAGCAGCATATAACGAAAATATGAAATGCTAAAGTTCAAAAACGGTCAAAAACAACCGCACCGGGCTTCTAGTGTTAAACCATCCCACTTACGACAACACATACAAAAAACCCAAAACTTAAAATTTTTTTCATTGCAAACTAGAAGACCTGCCGAGCCTTTTGAGAGTTTGAACAGCTCTCTAGCACAATCGAACAGCGAGTTATGGAGTTGCAAAGTAGCATGAAAATACGGGATTTACAAGTAAATCCACCCAGCAGCAAAGGTATTAAGTCTAAAATCAAGCAACAAAAAGGTTTTACTCTACAAAACCCAATACAAACAAAAAACAATCATACCAACTTGCATGACAAAGCTTTTCATGGTTAAAAATGGCTAGCTGGAACTAAGCCAAAACTGCTTGTGATTTAGCTTTCAATAACATGTTTATTTGTGCGTTACTGCCCTGGCCTAGTCTGTGATGGGTACGCAACTTTTTGGTTTGGCCGATTCAGTCAGGGTTGTTTCAGTCACAGGACATTTTGGTCTGACCGTTTCGGTGTGGGGACATTTCAGTCATGACCTTTCTGTACATAAACAACCGATTACCTTTGTTTATTTATATGATTATATAGGCAGGCAAAATGTCACACTAGCTGGTGTCATACACACTCCCTTTTGAGTAATAATGATTACGATCAAATCTGAATTGTAATTATGAGTTTGAAGTACTTGTATTTAATTGCAAAATGTCGACAATGATTAAATTTGCTTGCTGATGAAAATGAAAATCATATGTTGATGCTGCTTAACTGTTGGATTTTGGATCATGTTTGTAGTTTTTTAAATAAAATTTTTCATTGATTTGAGTAAGTTTGCATCAAAAAGTGAACATGTAAGATTTCTGCAAGATTTCATAGTCTGACCGAAATGACCAAGACTGAAAAGTCCCGTGACTGAAATGGCCAGACTGAAAAGTCCTGTTCCAGGCTAGCTGGAATTAAGCCAAAACTGCTTGTGATTTATCTATCAATGTTATCATTTGTGTGTCATTGCCCGGCCTAGTCTGTGTTATAGGAAATTGATCTGCAGTCTCCACCTCTTAAAAGCTTTTTCACTACACAGTTCTTTGTCAAAAAAAGCCTTTGTATTTTTGTTTACAAAGTATCTGAGTTTTTCAATGTAAAAGTTTCCAAAGGCTTTTATCATTTTAAATTTTGTCACTGTGGAGATGTTTACAAAAAAACAAGCAACCCAGAAGAATTCAGGCAAACAAACTTTGGGTCACGACCCATAGGTTGAGAATCAGTGGTTTAAGTGAATCTTACCTGATAGATGAAATAATGGCTGTGTAGATAAATCCACTGTCCAGGTTCATGGAATTAGAAATATGAACAAGTGGTCTTGACACTTACCTAATGCTAAGTGGTTTAAGTTTTTTGGCATGAATTACTACATCATTACAACAAATAAGACTAGTGACACTGAATCTAAAAACTCAATCACTAATTCTAAAAAGATGGTTTGTAAGAAACAACTTTCAAGAATTATAAAGAGGTAACCAGAGCTCAACCAATAAGATTTCTGGGCCAAACTGTTCACTGCCAAAATCAATATTTTTGCATTACTCAAATCATATTTAAGAGACATCACAATACAAATTAAACCAAATTAGTGCAAGAAAATTGCATTGGTCTCAACTGAATAAATACATGGAAACGTTTGCATTTTTGGAAAATAATAATTTAATTTTGTTTACAGTTAACAACTCCAAGTTAAAATTCAAGAAACACATTTTTGCAGCCATTGTGTCCTTTCAATGAACATCTTCTGTCATCATGAACAAAGTAATGCTGGCTGCAAACTCAAGTTTTCAAACACTCCATGTAAAATAATAGTGTAGTGGCTGTCATGAGTGAATATTTTTGATATATATATATATCAATAGAAATTTTGCTGATATGACATGTCAGCATCAGCATCCTCTTCATATCAACCGATTTATTATATCAGCATGCTGATGTATCAGTTGAGCTCTAGCTGTATCACTTCTACATTTTACAAAATACAGAAAACAAGAGCATATTTACTTGCATAACTGTTTTTCTTATTCGCCATAAGCGATATGTTTCTGCTTCATCATCCATTTGTCACATCAAATAAATATTAGACACAATTCAACAAGATACTAGATTCATCAGGTCAAAGCAAAAAGAGAAGTGGCCAGATGTAACAGTTTTGTTTTAGCCTATGCTACTACACAACACTATGCTCTACGAATATATTTTGAGATAAAATGTCACGTGAAATTCATGCTTTTGAAACTGAAAGAAAATTCACAGGACACCTTACCATTTCATGTCACAGAAGTTGATAACACTACGCAGGAATATCTGTGCCAAGAACTAACAAGGGTTTTACAACAGTAGAACAACACCATTAACAAAATGTTCCTTACAAAGAATATTGTGATCTATTAAGCAGAACACCTTTCTTTTTGTTTTCACAGAATCATTCTATTTATAGCTCTATTTCGCATGGTTTCTAGAATTTTACGAATACACTCAAGATATTTTTCTTGTGGTGGTACTAGCATCACTTTCTTCTAATTTGATTAGAAAAGACAATTAAAGGTGCTAGGTTTACTTCATACTTTCAACAAATTACCTGACTGGGCTCTGCTTTCATGACTTTGCAATGATGCTGAGAAGGGATTATCGCTAATGGTACCAAATAGCCTATAAGGAACCCCTAATGTAAGAGGTTCTGGTTGTGGCATGCAGCAGCAAAACCCAAGTGAAACGCATTTCCCAGGAAAGCATATAAACAAAAATATTAGGTTTTAGAGCAGATATGTCCAATTTCGCGGCCTGCATGCAGCCCAATCAAAGGTTTTGTTCAGCCCAGTTTAGGTTTTTGTTGTAGTAAAATTATCCTATATTCCAGTGGTTCTCAAACTTTTTGAGATCGCGTACCACCTGATGTTCTTTTAATGTTGGAGTGTACATCCCTTGGTTTCAGAAGAACGTAATTTGCTCAAATGTACTTAAGATTAATATAGCAAATAAAGAAATAGCAACATTAGCATAACACACGAACGAATTAACAAAGCTTTTGGAATATGACAGGAAAGCTGCTCGTGTACCACCTGAAAAACCCTCGCATGCCACAGTTTGAGAACCACTGCTATGTTCTGACAACCTGTTCTTATTTTGACAATGTTCATTTGATATTTTAATGCATATGGTCTTCAGTGCCACTTTATCACGTCTGTTACACTGCAGTTAAATGCATTAGGTTCAAAGTAAGCCATTCAATGTGTGCCCATCATTAATATGTCATTCAATGTGCGGCCCTGGCTATGATAGCAGTATAATTTTTAGTTCAGTAAGCCATTTTGGTTGGACATAGCTATTTTAGAGCAATGGTTCTCAAAGTGGGTGGAATCATCCCCTTTGAGGAAATTTAGAGAAGGGGGTGAACAAAATGAAGGGGTGATAAGGGGTCAAAACAACACAATGGAGTCAATAAAGGTTCAAAACAACACAAAGGGCACGAAAACGCTCAACTACTGCCACTAATAGATCATTGAGTTAACTTCACTTAACGATGATTGAGTTAACTCTAGCCACTCTCAAAGCATAGAAACCACTTGCTGATTCATAAGCGAGGTGATCTATGACTGTACCTCACTAAAATGTCTCCCAATTAGGGCTGCCAGATGGCCGATATTTAATCGGTGTGGCTGGTATGTTACTGCTAATTTAGCAGACACCGGTAAAAAAACAGTATTTTAATAATTAGTGCCTGAAGTCGGTATTTTGAAAATAAATAATTTGCAGTAACTGCAAGAAAAACTAACGTAGTACTTCTCAACTTGTAATGACTCTGGTAGTGAGTCTTGTCAGAAGGAATCTTGTCAATTCCTTCAGCGAAGTTCATAAGGGCATATTGTTACTTGTGCCTTAACAACACTCATTATCTCTTTCTGCTTTCCCTCTTCCATTGTTTAGTCATACTTAGCATCTTCCATCATCCTAAACATGATCTGTATCAGCATATCTTTTGGCAATTAACCGTATAATCGGTGTAGGTGGGGTTGTTGTCTTAACTACTACCGCAGGCAATTGCAGGAAAATCATAGAAATGGATAGGACAACAGTGACATTGTAGACCAGTGGTTCCCAAAGTGTGGTACGTGAAGGCCTTCAAGGTAGTACACGAATAGACCTACTTTTTGTTTTTCTTCACAAAAAAATATATTCACAGCTATAATTTTTACCTGTCGGGTTCTGTTAATAAATTTCTGAATTTTTGTGTAGCCTACTTCCCTTGTTGGTTTCTAAAAATGGCCATATTACTTTCTCACAGCCATTTTCTTAATGTTGCATTTGTGGACATTTTTGCAGTACTAATTCCAAATTTGTTAAATTTTTTTTGCATGCTTCGCTTGCAATGGTTTGTGAATTGCCTCTCGCTGCTGGCCTCAGCTTGTTGTTGTAAATTATGGCCTTACGTAGATTTTGTTTTAATATTCTCTGCATAACTTTTGGCCCTGCATTTGCTTACCAAAGTTACGTGAGCCGGCAGTCGTCTAGCCGGCAGTAAATAAAACGGATCCGGCAAAATATCGCTAAAAATGCGGGCTGGATGTGACGGCTGACGTAACCCAGAGAGAAGGTAGCCGGCAGTC
>Ga0210059_1000867_pt1 | contig 42664 bp, 19 predicted proteins | sample Ectturendosymbi2_FD_188042 | JGI IMG/M metagenome (GOLD analysis project Ga0210059, IMG submission 188042) | Ecteinascidia turbinata endosymbiont from Florida, USA - Sample 2 (SPAdes) (version 2) | ecosystem: Host-associated > Tunicates > Ascidians > Unclassified | place: Key West, Florida... | reverse complement strand
CACGTGTGCACATTAGGAAGGTCCCAGCTTTGTGACGTATAAACTACACATCAATCGAGACTGTTGGCAGTTCAAATGTCAAGCTTGCTTCCACGCTGGCAGAGCACGGTAACACCCAGCTCTTGTTACATATGGTAGTACAAACACGCAGGAATGAAGAAAGCTGCTTCAATATTTCTCAAATCTCGAAAATTCATAACCGCTTAGTTTGATAACAAATGTGCTGCTACGCCTTGTGGTACCGCCAAAGAATATTTTGCAATGCACTCGATCTCGATTTACAATATTGGTGAAAAACTAAGAAAATAAACATCAATATTCTGATTGCTAAGGGGGGTTGAGCCCCTTCAGCCCCCCCCTGGCTGCGCCTTTGCTCTTGGGATCTACCTCGATTTATAAAGGACCTTGAGACTTCGGGCAGGCAGTTTATTGAAACCGAATCTACTGCCATCAGACTTCGGAGCAAATGAAGTCCTCCGTTGTTTTATGTTCATTTTCCTATTTTACTTAATTTTCTCTGTCTTCTTAGTTTATTTTGTTGGTTCCCTTCTAACTTCGCCTTCATTAAACTATTATATTTCTGAAATTCGTGTCGTTTTGAAATTTGAAGTGATAGTATTGTAGTTTTGAGTTCATGGATTTTACTAATATTCAGAACTGACAGGTGCCAATTCTCCCGCATCAATGATGACTCAGTGAAAAAATTCAACCTGAAAAGGGACTAAGGTTGCTTAGGACAAATAGAGGCTTTTGTTCCTTTCTAGATTTCCCACAATTAAAATGGCTTCAAAAAGTATCCAATTTTAAAATCAATTTCACGGTGTAAGGCTGGCTATTTCTTGGTGCAAGCCTAGATCGCCTTGTTATTTTATATATTTTATCTAAATGTCAAGCAGCAGACCTAGCGGTAAGAAACATTAATGCAAATTGACTTATGTCAATACAAATGTTTGAGAGCGATTTATTAATTCATAGCGTTCAGTCGATAGTATTGTCTAGACTTCAGGTTTCATTCTAGACTTTGGCCAGCTACCTTGTTTTAACTAAACTGTCTACAGTTTTAGGGTTTCAAAACAAAAGCAAATTTTCTTCGATAATCTTACTAGTAAAGGTTCTATCATCAGCACCTCATGTACACCCTTTTGTTATCTTATTGCTATTCAGCTTACAGCTGGCTGTCTAAATAGACAGAGTCAAAACCACAAGGTTTCGTAGTTCGTTGGTATACGAGTATAATTTCAAGTCGCAATGCATCAATAAAATCATAATTAACGTCACGAAACCGATAAAGAATCAAAAACTCACAATGATCAGTGCTGCATCATCTATCGGCACGATATGTATATGTGCATTCGATTTCAAAATCACATGCATGTTGGCCAAAGTAACGTAAGATTTCTGCTTTAACTGCAATTACTGCTGTTAGAAAACAATCTGTTTGGTTCATATTCGTTTATTTTTCTTCATTGTGAAATTTTTGCAATTATCATTTGTGATCTTTGCTGGGGAGGAATTAACAGTGTTTGGGTTTGTAAGTGAGGTGAAAAAAACTTTGAGAACCACTCATCTAGAGGTTTATCTGAACTTTCACTGAATAGCAATGGATGGGATGTTTATTGGAAGATGAAAACTTGGCAATTATGGAATACAAGATGGACTAACAAAATAATTAAAGTTGCACAAACGTCAAATAGTGTATAACATTTAAGTTATAGCGAACATCGCATTGCGCATATGCGGCGTACTGTGGCTGTTGTTGCTATATGTCTTGAGTAACGCTTGCACTTGCTTCCTGCTAGAGCAGGGGTTCTCAACCTTTCTTTTACCATGTACCCCTTCAGCATTCCGACAAATGAGCATGTACCCCTACAGCATTTCAACAGATAAGCATGTACCCCTTGAGAATTTCGACAGACGAACATGTACCCTTAAAATTCCTTATGACACAATACGTTCTCATGATTCTTCATAGATGTATGTAACAATAAGCATATAATGACTTTTGAAAATAATATTAACTGACATATGTATAAATATTTGAAAATAAACAACATCTAAACGTATTTTTATCTTCTATTGCTAACCTTTAATGTACCCCTTGGGATAGACAAATGTACCGGTTGGGAACCCCTGTGGTAGAGCCACTTCCTTTAGGAGCACATGTATCGCATCGAAGATCGCAAAACCAACCGTCATGTGACTGAGATTAACCAATCAGGAAATGCCAATGGTAGAACCGCCCACAATAGACCAGTTGACGTGGTAAATATCGAGAATGTTATTGGCCGAAATATTGTTCCGGTCTAGTGTTTTTGATATATAAGAAGCTGGAGTTTCAGAACAAAGCAGTTTCAGCCATTGCCGAAAAGAACTGCTAAAAAAAGAAAACAATAGGTTCTAGCCAATGCTGAAGGAACTCATTGCACATTGATAGTGATGTTGTAAAATTGATAATAGTATGCTTTCAAAATATTTTACGATTCTATACCAGTCAAAAGCCATTACGGTGGCTCTAGTAAATTTCTTTACCCTTTATGTTATTATACTCGTGTCATAACCCCTAGCACATTTAAAAAATCACATACATTACTTTTATTTCCTGCCTAAAGCTTTCCACGAAAACCCGGTGGTATGCTTTGTCGAGGTCGACAAAAAATGTGTAAATATCTTTTGCATACTCCCAAAATTTCTCGAAAATTTGCTGGACAGCTAAAAGTTAGCCTTTCGTCCTACGGCCAAGACAAAATACGTACTGGGTATCCTCCGGTTTGGTTCAATTGGTTCAGTTATTTCGCGGCATCTTTTTTCAAATTACTTGGCATTCACTTCTCCTGGCAAGTTATAGAGAGATATCCCGGTAGTTAGTGCATTCTATCCCGTCTTTCTTCTTGTGTATGGAAATGATCACCCCAGTTTGGGATCTTTCCTACAACTTTTGTTCTGTACGATTTCTTGTTCCTGCACCTTTGTGTAAGCCCTGTTTGTTTTCCAACACATAATTTACCGACGACCAAGTGGTGATCGGTCGATAGTTCTTCACCACTTTTGACACGAACACCCAACAATGTAGAGAACAAGTCAGCTAAAACTATTCAGAAATCAATGAGTGGCCGCTGACCTAAAGAATCGCAGCAACAGGTGTACCAGTGCACATTTCTGTGGTGAAAGAAGATGTTCACAGTGAGTTATTACAGCACAGTTTGCAGCGGGAGCCTTCCATTGTCACTTACGTCAACACCAACATGTCGGCCGATAACACCTCTCCATACCTCGGCACCATTGTAATCGTGTGCATTGAAGTCTTCCAAAAGGATAGTGGATTCGTTGATTTTCAACCGTCGCAGAGCAAATTTACACTGAAATGTAAACTACACTTGCAAAAGCTTGGTGCATTGTCTGTTGGAAAGGGGAGGAAAAACTGATGCCAAATAAGTGGAAATCAAAGCACAAACTTACACATTTGGAAGTGCTTTCATGATCGCTGATAAAAATATTCACCCAAATTGAATGTGCGTTTGATCAGGTTAAGCCTTTGATAACCTGAATCCTATGGCTTTCAAGACAGACGGTCTCAGTTGAGGTAGCTACTAGATGTGTATAAGTAGCCAAAATCAGATAATCGAATTAAAATTTTCGGAACAAAAATTATGTTTTGACGAAAAATGAGAGTGATCAGGGCAGTTCCAGTTTTTTTTAAGTTTTTGCTTCATCAAAATGTGGTGAGTTTTTGTTCATATTGTTGTTAGGCCTGAACTTCCTCAAGATCTCAGAAGACTTTCACGCAAAGCCTAACCACAGCCGGCGTCCGAAATGGGTGAATTGACTTTTTCGGGTCGCATGGTTTCCGTATACTTCCCTTGAATCGACTTCTTCTCTCCCCTATACTTGAATTCGCCTGATGTACAGTATGTGCAAATATTCTAGTCAAATCCATCTGAATAATATATCCTGGAAGCAGTGATCGGAGCCGTTTCGGAGGAAACTATGTTTTAACCACTTTTAAACATAATCACTGCATTTCTGATGATGTGTTCAAATCAAACTACTTTTTTATTAACTCCTCCACTCCAATGACCGATAGATCAAATCAACAAGCTCCATCGTGATTGTTGATGAGTTTTCTGTTATAACTATGTAACTATGCACAAGTTACCCGAAAGGGACACATTTGCAAAATATTCTTTGGTTTTGTCGTCGGTGATACCTTTTGTGCAAAAATCATTGCCTAAGACTGAATGTTTTTAGTTTGCTCCAAAGGTTCTCTGTGAAAGCTGTGCACTTTCTGGGGTACACAGTTGGACATCACTCGTGCATTTTGTTGGTTTTGCAGCTAGGAAGGTCAAACACTTAAGAGATCGTGTTTTTTTAATACTAAGCAATCATTAATTTTATTGCGCGTTTGCTTGTCTGGCTTTTAAAGTTTCTAGAAGTCTTCGACGGTATTCAACAAGAAAATAAACGTTTCTGATTTGAAAATTTTATTTTTGTTTCAAGAAATAAATTTTTACACGCCAGCAAACCTATCTACAGATTGGGTGTAAAGTTTCGGGCGGGGTTGTGCATGGTTGATGCGATAAAATTTAAACATTTATGCGTTCTCTGTAAAAATGAGTACACTTTGTTGCCTGATAGCAACCAACTGATTTGCACAATATAAAACAAGATGTTGGCCTAATAAACAAATGTCTTGATGGCACAAATAACGGTTTGATGACACTTTTTCGTAGTAGTGCTTGTTTTTTCAACAGAATTTGCCATACACTCTGAGAACTCGTCAAATATATATGGTTCTTGACTCCCTAAATTTCACTATGCTGCGAATCTCTATCATCAGCTCTCTAATAAAATTTATGCACTATAAACGATTGCATTTAAAAAAAGCATGTCTTACATTGCAGTTTATCGGGAAGGCTCCGCCCAACTTGTTTGTTTACTAGCTGGAATGGTATACGAGAAAATCAAAATGAGAAGGCATTTGAGATCAGTATCGTGGTGAAGAATATCTAAAATATATCGGTTTTAAGCTGTTCTATTCGGCAGCCAGGGTGTAATTTGTATGACTACCATAGAATAACGCTTCAAACAGATGATTGGATCTATCACATTTGTGAACTTCGAAATGCTGATATGGCAATTAAGTCGTACAAAATTTGCTTTTTCTTATTTTAAAGACGAAAAGAGAAGTGCGTTTGCTAGAAACTTTTTGATAATTTCAAATTAAGAGTCGGTTTTACATGAAAATGCGAAACTATGAAAATGTTTAGCAGTGCAAGACATTCCAATGCGGAGTCTCTCAATCTGTGGGCCACGGAATAATTTTTGTCTGGTCAGTGGTCACGGCCGGGTTTTGAAATTGAGTACGCTTTGCAATTTGAACTTTTTAATCGAAAACGTTGGTAGCTCTTGAGCTACAGTGCAATCGTCATAATCAGGCCCGTAACTAGGAGGGGGGCGCAGGGAGGGCGAAGCCCTCCTTGAAAAAATGTCTGCCCGTCTGGAAAAATGTGTTGGACATAGTTTAAAAGTATTGGACGTAGTTTAAAAATTGCGGGCCCCTCTCAGAAAATTCTTCTCCCCCGTAGTCTCCCAAGCTAGTTACGGGCCTGGTTGTAATAAGCTCTCTTTCGTCATTAGGTGTTAGATATTATTGCGACATGGAAATTTCCACGTACCCTACCACGTTGTGCACAATATACAGTTACAGAAGCATTTTGAGGCAGTCAGACGGTTCTCTTGTTGCCATGAAAACAAAATATAGAAGCAGGCTTAATGTGGAAGACGACTTGATCGTCGCGTTATCATGTATTGAGCTTCGAATATCCATGCTTTCGAACAACAAACAGGCTCAGCCTTCGCATTGACTGCAACGCGCGTTGTATTATTAAAAGTTGTTTTCAGTTGTTTTTACTTGTGTTCTGTGGATATTCAACAGTTGTCGCGTTGGAGAAGCTGTACAATAGCCGGGTCACGGACCTTCTAAGTGTTTGTTAATTAGGTCACATGCTTGGAAAGGTTGAGTATCCCTGTTTTAATGCTGCTCTTCTCACTGTTAGCCAAACGTTATCGCTGCCCTTCTCACTGTTAGCCAAACGTTATCGCTGCACACAGCTTTCTACGGATAGAGCTCATCTCGGTTATTATGCTTTGGTAGTGGAAAATTAATAAAACATCCTTTTTTAAATTCATGTTTATCAGGAAAGTCAGTTGGTAACGAAGTTTTATAAAAGTATTATAGATATCAGAATGAATGTCTGGCAACCGACACCTCCCAAAATGACCGGTACTGGTCTTAACCGACACCATTTGATGTACAGTACTGCATATAGGATTTGTAAACGTTACTTTCAAACAAAGAGTAACTTCCAGTTGGTTGGATAGGATCAAGCTACTTATGGTTTTCAGGATAAACTCAGGAGTCGTCATTGTGCTTTTCTCATTGTAAATTGAGAAAAACGTCAAAGCCATTCTGTAAAACATTTAAAAGTAATTTTTCCGTATACTTTTTGCATTTTGGATAAAATTGGTCGGGAAATGCTTACCACTTAGTAAAGAATAAAGAAAACAATCCGTCATGCTTAAAAACTTTTCGGGTGCAAATCACGCAAGTAAGAATCTCGAAAACCCATTAAACACCCAGTCATCTTATCAAACAATTAAAAGAAACTTTCGTCTTACCAGATTCACCGATATTTCTCTTGGATTAAAACGCTTAGTTCTCAGTTGTGAATATAACAGCAACATCACAAAATCTTGTTAATTTCTACAATATTCTCAAGTTGATCGGAAGTTACTGCAAGCGTTTGATAATTATCAAACCACTGGTTGTCGTTAACCATGGCTCAACATGCGGATCGTCATGTTCACAGGATGAGCAGAGTGTGGGTGTTTGGAAAATCCACTGATGTCAGTACCGCACAGAAGCAGAAATGGGAGCTCAGCAGTGGCGCAGTGGGGCGGAAACGCGTGGGAACTTCGTTCTCACACTTTTTTCATGTTTTCGTTTATGGTGGAATGAAATTGAACGCTCCATTAAACACTGATATAAAAATGAGTGTGAAGCGCTGCTGCAAACGGCTACTTTTTGGGTGCGTTTCCACACTTCTTTTTTAGCACTACATTCTAATGGAGTTCAGTATCAACACACCCAAACGAAGAACCAGGTCGTTCAAAGTATTTCAACCCATAGCTTCGATCAAGGAAGTGGCTCAGGGGCTTACTGCATTCAAGTAGAATTTTTTGGAGGATATCAACCGTAACGGTCTCACTTCGTTGCGCTTAGTGCCTGACAGAAACACAGCGCTTGTGCCTGGATTTATATCTTGCGTTCAGCATTGCTTTTATTGCATGAAAAAGCTCTGAAAATGAGCCTACTTGTTTTTCTTGTTTCTTAGCAGACGTTGCTGTACAATTTGGACAATAGCATGTCTTTCGTTGGCACCCAAAATTAAGAGAGGATGTTGTCCCAGTTGCAAGGTCAGAACCAAATTTAAAAACGAATACGCGAAATATTGCGTCCACTCTACGTTTGTCATGGCTATCAAGGATTTTTTAAATTATAGGTTCTGTAAAGCCATTTACTTTCACCACCAAACAATAGCGCAGAACCCTTTCAATCACGTTCATCAATAATAACTATTTGACTGAAAGTGTCGTTGACTTTTTGTTCTTCGCAAAACTGCGCCATTTTATGTATACATTTTAGTTTCCACGCACGGCTTGCTCAACAAGTTGCGCAAGAGTTCCTTCTTATGTTGAGGGAATTCCTTTTCTTGTACAAGCTGCTGCAACCCTTTTCAACTTGATCAGAGTTTCATGCGGAAACTGGAAAAGAAGTGAATGTAAAACTTTCCCAATCTAATTTTCTGTGTAGCATCATTTTTCTGAGCAACTTGTAGACCATGACAGCCGCAGCAGCATCTTGTTACGCAGCTGAACCCAAGGCAGTTTCCGGATGAAGCCCTCTAATGTCGCTTCATTCAAGGGTTAAAAATTAGTAGGAACGTACAATCCACAGTAACAACTGTCTTTTGAAACCTTGATGACACATCATTTAGAGAAAACTCTTTCTGACTTCTTGGTCAGGTTCATCATCCTGCCAAGAGACTAGTCGTAAATGCGTTCAATTTCCAAATTTATAGAAGTGCGACGCTCCTCTGAGAGAGTTCTTCAGCAGCACTGCATTTGCCCGATGTACAAGAGTCCACCGAGCACATGTACCCGCAAATGCGTCGCAAGTCGCAATTTCGCAGCAATAACTCTCGTATTAAGCAGCACCGCGCATGCCTCATTTGACATACATGCAGCAGTCATGTACAGGACGGCTCAGATCATTGGAATGGTTTCCACAATCCTGAGATCAGGTCTAATGAAATTAATTTGCTGTTGCAATATTATGAATGAGTCAATGCCGCAAACCAAATCTTCAAGTAAACTGTTACTTGATTCCCCTATGCTTTGTTGTCATCCCGGAGCACAGCTTAATGTATCAGCTGTGACGTAGGCCTAAACGTACATTTTGACTGAGTGCAACCTTTGCTGCTCAACGAACCGTGACTGACAACACACCTCATCTCTTCGTGAATTCCGTTGCGCTGTTTTTTCTCACTTCAAAGCTGTTCTTTTGGTAAGAAAGAAACAAAGCCAACTTTGCTTTCGACAAACACCTAACGCTTCGATGATTTCCCAAACGTCGTTATGCCGGTTTCTTCAAATGCTGTAACGTTAGGTTTTGTTGTGGAGCCTTTAGCAGTTCTGCTTTTCGTGTGCTAAAATATCTCACAGCGGGATTTTTAAAAACTTTACGCACAGACTTATTTTTGGTGAACGCAGGTAAACATGGACTTGGTCACTTTGGGCTCATAAGTAATGTTTTCAGTAACTCGTTATGTTATTTTTTCTGCAAGATTAAATTGTAAATACTTGTTGAACAACGTTGCATTTTTTGAGTAATTTTTATAGATTTCAATATTTTTATTTAACTGTAATTCGTCCAAATGTGAAAGAAGCCGAACGTCATTAGGCTCTGTAATCAGCTGTTTTCTTGTGGTACTCAGCAATGTTTCAAAATTCACTCTTCTATAAATTCTTCCAGAATGTTTTGCCGCAAAACGGAGCAGAAGGACGGTTACCTTGAATTCCATATATATCTGATTTCAAGCAAGTTTTCTGCAACCGTTGTACCTAAAGCAGGACCCCAGACAACCAGAAGTGGATTGGTGTGTTTTCAGGATACGTTTCACTCGCAGTTTTTCGTAAACTTCCAAAGAATCAGCAATTTTTCCTTGCTCAGTTTCTGTCCTTGGAGGGTGTGACAACACAGGGAATCAATTCAGAATATGACTAAAATAGTTAATGGCTAGTAGCAGGGGCGCAACCAGGAATTTTTTTCGGGAGGGGCCAGTCACTGACGTCGTCAGATTTCATACTTTAGCTGTTTTGCACAAAGATCATTTTGATGTCACTGGTCAATTTCTGGTCTATTATAACAGGATATGACGTCAAATATCTTCTACCAGTGAGCATCGATAAATTTTAACAAAGACAAGGAAACGTTTGCTGTCGCAGTGATCATTATCAAGAAGTTGCTAACCACACAGTTTTCAATGAACATTAAGAGTAGCGGAACCGAAGAGAGTGTAATGTTGTCCTCGAGAATATCACTGATTATGCCTATTGAATAAGTCAAAACCAACTAAAAGTATGGAAGTGGATTCATAGGAACAAATCAGCGGATGCCAATAGCCGAATTATAACTTTACAAAATACCTGCGAGTACAATTAAAAGATAAAACTCAGTCTGCATTTGTTTTTGAACAAATCGTCGATAATCATCTCAGGATCAACGTCACATTACGTTTATTCTTCAAAAAAGCCAATCCATCAGACGGTTTTGCCCAGACCCGTGACCAGCTTGGAACACCAGGTTGTGCGAAGAGTTTTCTGAGGGGCCCAAATTTTTAAGCTATGTCCAATCAGGCGCGTAACTAGGTTGGGACACCAGGGGTGGCAAAGAGTTTTCTGAGAAGGGCCCAAATTTTTCAAATTATGTCCAATAGTTTTCAATTATGCCAAACAGATTTTTCCAGGGGGGGGCGAAAAGGTTTGCAGGGGAGGCTCCGCCCCCTTTGCCCTTCGTTACGGGCCTGTGTCCTATAGTTTTTAGTTTTTAAGTATGTCCAACACATTTTTACAGGGGGGCCGAAAATTTGTCTAACTAGTTACGGGCCTGGTTTTGCGCCATAGTGCTGCGTAGATAGGCTAGCAACCGTTGAAGCGTTGAAAATGAACGTTCATTTGTTGCTGTTGTGCCTGGCAACGTTGCAAATAAGTGCAACAGTGTGTGAATGTTTGAGCAAAAGACGCAACTGGAGTGTCTCTACAAGGTTTAACTCGCAGCTCAGAGATTGGGTTACTGGCTCGGGGGCTATGAGATGGGGGTCCAGCAGGTACATTGTTCCGGGGCCCGACAGCTGCAGAGGGGCCTGAGACAGAAGGACAGGCACGTAACCAGCTTGAGACACCAAGGGGAAATCTTCAGATTTCTGGGTATGTCCGCTAATCCTAAACTCACATTCGATTCAGCTTGCGACGCAAGCTTAACAATCAGCAAGATGCACAGCACACCTTCGCAGTGCACTATAAGCACTTGCGTCCTGCACTGCAGGTACTTGTTCATTTTAAACTTTTCAGTTACTATCTTACACATACGCCCAACATTCTATGGCTGCTGCTGTTAGATTCGATTTTGTTGTGAACTGGCATGTTTCCAATCAAATTTCATTTGAAGTATCTCTTAGTTTAAAACTCTTGGTTTATTAGAGAGAGTTTTTGTTAACGATTCGTTGGAAAATGTTTGAAAATGAAAGACGTAAAGGAATATTCAGCTAGTTTTTTGAGATTTCTGCGAGGGGCACAATTTTCTTTTAACTATGTCCAATACTTTTGAATTTGTTCAGCATATTTTTCCAGGAGGACAACAATTTTTCTTGGGGGGCCTTCGCCCCCTGATACCCCTCTATTTACGGGCCTGCTGAAGGAACGATTGAATGTTTCTTACTAACACACTCGGAATAATGTAGCGAAATTAATCCCGCCCTTTGATAAAACTGGTTTGGCCTAAAAGATTTGGTAAGAATTGTAATGCATTTTAATGCGAATTGCTGGCAGTGCATTTTCCTGACACGATGTACTGGTAATTATTAGCAGTAATTATTGTTGAACTTGGAAGGTTTGCCCACTTTGTCGAATTTAAGACATTCACGATTACTGTCCCAGTGTGTCCATTTAACTGAATATTCCTTTACGTCTTCCATTTTTAAACAATGTCCAACGAATCTTTAACAAAACTCTCTCTAACAAACCAAGAGTTTTAAACTAAGAGATACTTCAAATGAAATTTGATTGGAAACATGCCAGTTCATATTACAATCTAATCTAACAGCAGTAGCCCTTGAATGTTGGGCATATGTGTAAGATAATAACTGAAAAGTTTAAAATGAACAAGTACCTGCATTACAGGACGCAAGTGCTTATAGTTCACCGCGAAGGTGTGCTGTGCATTTTGCTGATTTGTAAACTTGCGCCGCAAGCTGAATCGAATGTGAGTTTAGGATTAGCGGACATACCCAGAAATCTGAAGATTTCGAAACATACAGGAGAAACTAACCACTTACAGTATTTCGACTATGCTTTAAAGCAGTGGTCGCCGCCATGCGGCCCGTGTGAATTATTTCCAAATGTTTGTATTAGCTTGAGAATATTCTTGACAATTCCAGCTACAGCAGCATCTGCTGAAAGAATTTTCAGCAAGCTTAAACTTGTAAAAATTATTTGCGGTCTGCTATGTCTCAAACTCGACTTGTTGACCTAGCAAGATTAAACATTGAGTCTAGCATTGGCAGACAAGTTGATTTTGATAGTGTTATTAGAAATTTTGCGAATGAGGATACTGTACCAGAAAATCGCTTATATAATAGTTAAATAATTGTTTTTCTCATTTTTTCCTTGATTAGATTTTACTATGAACACTTAAAAGTCATGTTTAAACAATGGTAATGTGGTCACATTTCTTGAGTACCGTTATGTTTTAACGTAATGTTGCATATGATCAATAAACGAGCACTTCTTGTTGAAGTATGATGCACATTAATTAGCCTAAATTTTAATTATTTCAAAATAATTTTGTAAATCTTAGAGGGCCCAAATAGGTTTTGTTCCGCCTAAAAAAATTCTCTTGGAGGCCCTATACTGGCTCACTGCACCACGTAAATATACACCTGTCATATTCTGCTCTCAAGACTAACGAAGAAGAGTCAACACCAGACTTCACACAAAATCACCATGGCTGTTTGGTGACTAGTAATGGTTTGCCTGCTAATGATTTTTTATATTTGCTCTCCGAAACTGTACTAAATGTGGTATTACCAAAGTTTGTGTGCTGCGCTGACAGTGACTTGCTGTATACATTTCAAAATTGAGTCCCTTCTACCTGGCTTCGCATACCCACTAGCCACAATGCCAACCGTGCTGCGAGAAACATTGCGTTGTTGCATAACACTCCATTGCGTGGTGTGCTTCGGATTGATCATGTGTTAATCAAGTATGTTTCTATTTGGTTCGGCAATACTTCATGCAAATAATCCTCTCAAAAATGTCTCATCTGAATTTGTACTACTTTGCAAGAAACCTGCGCCCTTGCATTTCATTCAGGCTACACCTCAGCTTGTGTTGTCCGCATTAATTGGCAACTTTTGTAACACAGTTGCATGCTTTAGTCGTATATTTTCGCATCCAATCGCAAAAAGTCACGTTAAACCTTGGTCAGTGAGGGAACACGACACTACATGAGTCCGACTGTTTCTTCCGTTTGTTTTCGAATAGTTGAGATTGATATAAAACACCAGCGAAAAATGTTAAGAAGTTTTTTCGGGGGGGGGTTCATTCTCGCTGCGCCTCTGGGCTAGTTAAGCATTACCAAACACGAAAGATTAATTAATTATACAGTAGAGTGAAATACATCCACCAGAAAACTTCTTAACCTGGCTCAGCTCACCACAAATACATATTGCTTACGACTTCCTCTCTCATATTCTGTTTCTACCTATACTGCTTTTCTGTTAAAATTTTTGAATAGTTTTCTTTGTACTGCTAACAAAACATTGATTCTCGTCCTACATGTCTCAAAAATTTCGCTACCGGTAATTCAATTGACAATTGCGTACTCCTGAGGTTTACGTGTAAAACACTTACAATGAACTTATTTCTGTGTAAGTAATTGTAGACTTTGAAAACGAAATATTGTCCCGACTTAAAAGCGTTTTTTGTTTTATAACAATGAAAAGCTTTAAGTTTGATTAATGAAAATTGTTTCTGCAAGAGCCACATGACGAATCTTTATGGAAAAGAAGGTCACGTTGATTCGGTCTCCGTAATCTAGTAAAACCAAATAAACACGTTTTCAGGTAACTTCACTCCACAGGTGAAACAAGCAAGGAATTAACCGCAAAATTTTAATAGGAAATATATTTCACGTAATATACGTTAGTCCTTCATCATATTCGAATAGAAACACGTTTTCAGTAACAGTTTCAAATTTCTCCACTTTATCATTATTTGCAATCAGTTTTTCTTTGTGTGCATCGCTTGCTCTTGCAAACCTTTCCTTTCCTGCGTTTTAAGACAGAAGTTGCTTCTACTAAAAAGTGACTCCTAAAACGTGAGGCAATCGACGAAACTGCACAGAGGTCGAAAAGGGATGTTTAGTGTAGCTGCTGTCCCAAAAGTAGGTCTGCACAGTAACAACAAGGTAAACACGTCATTTGGTCATTTACTTTCAAGAAAAAAAAGAAAGATCTAAAGGAAATGTAACGAAACTACTAGCAGAGTTTAGATCAAACCGAGTCAAACTAACCGAAAAACGCGTTAATATTTTGGCAGAATTTTGGGAAAGTTCGTGGGACATTTTATGAAAACTAACCAGAACTCTCAGCAAAAATAGGTAAAAACAGATTCAGGAAAAATTAAAAGCAAAATCTAATGAAATCACAGAGGAGAAGACTTTTATTAAGACAAACAATTTTTCTCTACCACACCTGTCGAAAATTTCCCCATATGTCTATGAACAAACTTAACTCATTCAAAAAAAATTTGTTGAAATCCGGCCACTTCTTCACACCATTGTTTTTTATGCCATCCAGACAGAAGACGTATCCCACGGTTTTATAAAACAACATATGGAGAAAGCAAAATCTGATCACAGCTGAGTTCAAACAAAAGGCATACTTTGACGTTTTAATCCAACAAACACATAAACACATTGAATCACATGGCTGATACATCACACCAGCGTACACGGAAGAATGGCACAACAATTTCAAAGCATCCTGGATAATCCCAACAATATAGCAGTATGGCTTACTAGTGGAATGACTGTGCTCGTTAAGAAGTAACTTCTAATTCTTCTTCATCGTTTCAACGAGTAATGCGTATCCACTGCTGTAGGCCGCGCTTGGGGCATGTGTTCAGCAGCCATTCAAATGTCAGCAACAAATTTGTGTTTAGGCAATTTCCGTTAACGGGGGAGTTCTAGCCCCCTCAGCCCCATCCCCCTGCGTGCGCCCCTGTCCAGATTTACCTTCATTTCTCATGTTTTTTTCTGAGTGCTGGCTATCTTCACATTGGTATCAGCGCTTTCTCAAATTTATCCCACACAGTAATAACACGCAGACAAACATTGTGTACAGTGTCTGGTTTGTACCATGAACGTGGTTTTTGCTGTGATTGCAAACACCTATCATCTTAGATCATTGGTACTTAAAGTTTTTACGCATAGTTTTATCTGAACTTTTCTTCGACCTTCACTATTGAAAGAGTCTTTGTCAGTTCAAAGCAACACTGCAACAAATACCAAGAAGTCGCAATTGTATTTCAACCGTTTTAATGACATGAATTGCAGTGAGTGACCTTCTTTTTCAAGCCTTACTCTTCTGAGTATTTCTTTTCCTTTTCTTCGTGAAAAGTTATTTTTCACCCGTCATATAGTCCAAAACAATTTATGTTTAGAAATTCTTCAGTTTCCTGTTGTTTGATGTATTGCAAGCAGTTGAATAAGAAAGTTTGTTTAATAAAGTCATCATGCGCACGTACAGTATTGTGTGAAGTCATTCTGATTTTAATGTCTAAACGACTTAAGATGTCGACGATACTTACAAGATTTTAAACTACAAATCCAAAATATTTTTGTGGTGCAGTGTCTTCATTTGTGAATGAAAAAACAGTTTTAACGAAAATACGTTTGTGCGGAATCTGGCGAAAAATTTGTTAATTGCCACAGACAGTTTTGCATTTATTCTTTGCAACTGTTCCATTACCACTGCGTAACAATGTACATTAATGGACCACACTCGTGGAACAAAACAAACGGGTTTGACGTAGTAATAAACAGTCAACGAATGTATTTGCAGAAATGCGATCTGTTTCATGCGGTAGCCAAAGAAAACCTCAATTTTCATTTCCCCTAACAGATTTATTGCTTTTTGCAGAAATTCAACGAAGTTCTCATCACTGTGAAAACTGTTCATTTATTCCAATGCTTTTTTCATGTCTTCCACTGGTTTTTTATTCCATCTTTTCTTTGCACAATAATCAAATGATCAAATATTTTGTAACGTGCAGCCAAAAGAGCTGTTTTTTTAATAAATTGCTGCTGTAAAGCAAAACTCCACCACATTTCGCCCTAAGAGATCAAACGTGTATATGCTTTTTTAAGACATCAAGCTATAGGTGTGTTACAGTACTACCCGTGACGAATGAATGGGGTTTTTCGAATGCGTTACGCTCAATCTACTTCGAGAAATTTTACGTCAGTCCTGAATAATGCGGCAATAATTTGCTGCACAATCAGTAAGACTAGTTCCTCATAAGAGTTCGCTCGTCGTTTGTTAAAACTCACAATTGACAATTTTTTTGCACTTTTCACGAAACGTGTAGTACCTGGTAACATTTTAGCATATTTTCCACAAACCTGTATTTTGTTCTCGCATCCTTTCTTGGGGCAATATAAACCATGGATCAAATCTGCGAACATCAAATCCTTCCATTTGAATCCTCGAATCGCAAGCAGGTTTTGGAAACAATCATAATTTACATTGTTGCTGTTATCTTTACACCGATTGTTGAAGTGGAATTGAAAAGATGCTGTCAAAGGCGGTATGTTGACGTCTGCTTAGTAACAGCGTAAATGCACGCTGTTGGTTATAAGCTGTCTCACACATCAATGTGTAGTGAATAAGAGTATAGTGTTAGTGTATTTGAAAAATTCGAATATTACATTGTGCGATTGGGAAGCGTTGTTGTTAGGCAGATCACGCTTGACAAATGTTTAGATATGGAAAAAGCGAGTAAAGTGAAAAGTTTATCCAAATGTTTACTTTGGAAATGATCTGTGTGCTAACATTTGCTTTCTTGTTTACTTTTGCCTACACTAAAAAGTTTGAAAAAGACTCTAAATTTTAAGAAGACTTTGGGAATAATGTGGTCGCTTCATTAAGAAATGCTAATATTTTCGATGTAACGTTAATCTTATATTTGGAACGTCATGTGCAAGCAGATTCAAAAATTATTCAGCCCGGTAAATAAGATCGAATGGTAATCAGTACCTTTTCATTTTTTATAATGTTAGTAAAAGAGGAAAAAGCGGAATAGACTAATTCCAAATGCTATCAGGATATTAAATTGAGCCACCGTCAACTTCAATCTGGATTGAAAATTGTTTGTCTGCATGTTTTCAGCCTAGTAAAATTTTTAAATAACTTCCCTCGTCACCTTCATAAATAAAGTTTGTTTTCGCCATTGCAAAACAAGCATAAGCAACAAACTGTTTTGAAGCTTAGCAACAGATACAAAGAAAATATTACAAAATCGATCTTCATACAGCAATCTTTTTATCACTAATCTTTTTGATTTTGTCCTGGTAATTTTTTACAGCGCATTTTTCTTTGCAGTTATTTTTCATTCTGATCGTAGTCATGGCAATGGGCAAGTCTTCGGCGCAGCGTCAACTCAGGCCAAAGACGTGGGTGTGGCAGAACATCTCCAATCAAACTGCTAGGTAAGATAAGGCTTAGAAAGATTTTAAAATTATTGAAAAATATAAATATGAAGGAACTTTACAAACACTAAAATATTATTCATCATGTTCAAGGAATAAAATCGTAAGTCTTGCAACCTGATAAGTTTCTTCCAACATATTCCTCACTAGGCTTAAAACAACGGAAAACATCTGACATTCTTTCTGTTGCAGAACAAATGATGAATTCATCTCAAATTACGTTGAAAATGTGATGGTTGCTTCTAAAGCAGTAGATTTTAAATCAAACTGTAAATCGAAATATACTGAATACACAATTTCAACTCTTTACTAAAACGGAGTGTTGGGAGTTTGAAAAGTACATATAGCTTGCGGCTATGGTGACAATACAACTTAAACCAAATTGGTCATACCGGCCAGTGGTAAGATTCATGTTCACTGCCGTATTAAAAATGGAATTGCTTTTTCGAAGTTAAAAATACCAAAAATATGCAAACACGTAAAAACAAAAATTGAAACAAGATCATGTTGGTCAAACAAGTGGCTTTAATATGTCCAGTGCAATATCTATCAACCTGATGTTTTGCGAAGATTTTCTCATAGAACATGAGAGCTTCTACAAAAGAACTTGAATTAAATTCTGCTGCGGTCTTTTGAAACGAAATAAAAAGAAAATATAGGTAACTCTATAGCCATATACAATTTGCACAAAACTAGCTCCCATAATCTCTCCAGGGTCACCTCATCACAAATATAAATTTTTTCCAGCTTTTTAAGAAACAACAGATGTCGCCTGCATTCCACACTCCAGCGCAACGACAATGGACTGGCTCCCTGGACTTATGCATTCTTTCACTGTCGAAACGTTGATCCGGCAATCCTGGCCGTAGTCATTTGCGATGAGCATTGCGTAAAACCGGGCACGTGTCAAAGATTGGAAAACTACACCAACGCACCGGTGTTGCATTCATTCAGACTCTGGCGACGCGGCTCCTCATCCAGGAAAAAAGGACGAAGGTCAACATTCCAGATACAGTTGCCGGTATCTTGCCAATGCGTCCCACAACAGGCTTTCCACACTAGTCGTTGTTCAGAAGGACAAAGACATTCTGTGACCGAAGCAACACGATTCTAAGCCGAACACGCAATTCGAGATTTCTTTCTGTTCCAGACGTTGTGCTATTTCGTCAATGCTGCCAATTCGTGATTTATTTTAGTTAATAAATGTATTTTTCGAAACAAAGTCGGATAATAAGAAATGGTTATATTTAACTGACTCTTGCTGGGAAATTTCATTTCAAAGATCATTGTGTCGTTGACAGACGTGCAGTCCTCTTTGTAGTTACGTGTTGCCAAATAATTTGGAACTGCGTAGACCAGTGAGTACGTATCACACGCAGGCCCGTCGCCAGGATTTAGCAGGAGGGGGGCAAAAACCAGGAGGGGTTAAAAACCAGAAGAGGGGGGCACATTTTAAAAACACTGTATTGGATGTATGCAGCCACCAGGGGGCCAAACATGAAATGGGGGGCACAGATTTCAAATGGGGGGACGGGGCAACACTGGCCCCTCCGCTGGCGACGGCCCTGATCACACGGTCCATGGTAGACCATGAAAATGTCACTTTGGTGTCGATCAGCCAACATATGTTGTTGTCGATTATGAAATGGAGTGAAAGTTTCCAGCAAGTTGTAAATTAATGTGGTTCTGCGTTTGCAGCTGAATACTTTTCCCATGTATTTCATGCAGCTCTTCTGTGATTACCTCTGCTAGGGCTCATGTCCATAAATTCTGTAGCTTTTAAATATCAGTCATCAAAGAGATATGCTAAACGAAAACTCCTTTTCTGCCTCAGCACTCATGTAAGCAACTTGACTGAATAAGCACGCGAAAAAGTTGAGCATGCGGGAAAATATCCCAGCAATGCTACTTGGCATGGAACAGAGCTTTTGTGTATATCTCTGTGACGCACTGCATACATAGTGAAGTATGTTTGACTTTTACACGTCTTTGATAAAAAAATGTCGGCACCGCACAAGTCATATTACAAAAAGAAAACAGAGCAAGCTATTTATCCAAGGTGGGCACCGAAACGAATGAAGAAAGAAGAGCCAAAGAAAACTAAAGTAAAAATCAGAGGTATCACACACAGATATATATTTGGGCAAGCATGAAAGGATAAAAGTAGATAAGGCTGACTGTGAGGATTTGGCAAAGCATCATCATTAAACTAGCACAGTCGCAGCTGAAATGATGCTAGAACATAATAAATAATGTCCTACTATTGCTAAAAATTAATGAAATAGAAGACAGTGGAAGTAACATTAACTGTGCAAATGCTTAAAGTCATGGATTCATTTTCTGACACGCGTTTATAAAACTACAACATCTGGATACGGTTGTGCTTATTTCATAAGATTAGCATCAGAAAGTTCTTTGAAATGCAACATTTACCAAATACTTAATGCCAGTAGTGTAGGAGGTGGAGGTGCAAGCGCACCCCAAAAAGTTTTGATTAGTCAATAATCCGGGCAAAATCCCCTGAAAATCTGAGCAAAATCTCTGAAAATCTGGGCGAAATCCCTGAAAATCCGGGCGAAATCCCTGAAAATCCGGGCAAAATGCGCCCAATGTTGCTTGGCTTTAAAAAATGACGCCTAACGTTTGCAGAAAAACACATGAAGACCTCATTTTTGGATATCCCATCAAGAAAAGATCTTCATGATCATTGTAGGAGAAAATTTGTAGGCGAAAGTTGCACAAAGACCTTTCGGGCAAGTTTGGGGAAATTTGGGCAAAAATCCTTCGCACCCGCAAAAATTTGCCTGCTCCTACACCTACGCTCAGTGCCTCATTTTCATGCTTTCTTTAATATATGATGTTTTTAGTTTATAAAGGTATTGCCAGTTGGTGTTTGTGTTCAAGTTTTGTTCTAATATTTAGTTGTGCTACTGTTGTATGTTTTGAGTCCTAATAATAATCATATCATTGCGTTGTCTGTTCATAGTAAGTTATGTACACATTCAGTAATTGTCATGGTTAAAATCTTCGTTACAGTTTTTGTGGATTATGATCAATTAGCAAAATACCAAAGTCTTGAACACCTTTGCTTTTGTTTATTTGTGTCTGTGTGCTTTTTGTTTGTTTGTTTTGTTTTTTTTCTTTTTTGCAATGTGCACAGTTTAGTAAAGTTGAATATTGATAGTTCAAACAAAGGAAGATATACCCAGAGTACAAGTCGAGCTATGATCCGTACATGGTCACTTACACTGAAAAGAACACAACGGGCTATTTGAGCACACAGAAATTTCCAGTGTGTACGACAAAAATATGCTTTTGCCTGTTTGTATCACAAATGGAGGGATTTGTTAAGGCAATGTATACCAATTTGAAGCGGGAATGTAAATAACATTGTTGATGGACAAAAAATCTACCTCGCTTGGAAGTAGTCTTCTGTGATTGTCAGCACTTCCAAATACAGGCTATTATTGCTATATGTATGGGTAGCTTAAAAGAGTTGAATATGCAATGTGGATATCATGCAACGTATGTGAGTTTCATTTTTTCTGTGATTTTTCAAGTAGTCTGAATGCCTACTTCGTACTTCTAGGGTCTCCCTCAAAATCTTTCTCCCCTCAACCTACTTCTTGAACCTCCCTCAAAGTCTTTGTCTCGGACTCCCAAATTTCTAGATCCACAACTGGGTCCACCGTTGAGTGGATCACTCAGTGGCCTTAACCCTTCCCTGGATCGCTTTGGACTTTTCACAAAGTGCACATCCTCTCACGCAGAGATTTTGTCACAAACAATTCCAGTGTAGAATTGTAGCATGCAATTCTATCATTGAAACTGTAAGTTACACCATCTGTGAGCTGCACTAACTATTATTATTGTTATATACATATATTTGAGTCAGACTCATGGTCCATATCACAAGGGCAATCGAATAACACAAGAACACAAAAATTGTTAGTTATATAGCGCATTAGCCTACAGAGTGGGTGCAAGTTGATAAACACAGTCAACACAGAGAGAGGAGCCAAACACTGAAGCAGCGCACCAGCTATAACTGCATTCACTCATCATTGAACAGAAATCCGGCAGGGAGATTAACATTATCAAAAACAAAGTTAATAGGGTTAATGTTAAACAGCTCCGTTAAATAAATGCAACGAGGAGAACGTGTTTAAATAAATTGTGCTTTCATGATTAAGCATAAAAGTCTTTGTCAAGCTTCCATAAGCAGGTTTTTTTAAGGTGTTTTAGGGACCCGATTCGGGTCCCTAGAATTGAAAATCGGGTCCCTAGAATCATAGAAAATTATTATAGGGTCCCTAGAATCAGAGAAAATCGGGTCCGTAGAATCAGAGAAATCGGGTCCCTACAGGTACCGGGTACCTAAATTTTTCCTTTAAAAAAACCCTGCATAAGAATAAAATTCATGAGTGCAACATTTGTGAATGTAAACAAAATATTTGAGTGCTTGGTCCTAGCACCAGCGGTCTTCAACACCTTCTGACTATCTGTTGTGATTGTGCTCCTGAACATATTTTTTAATTGCAAAAATACAGTCGTTGTAGTCAGTGGTGTGTCTATGCAAAATGGCGTCCATGACAAAGTTTACATGTGCGCCCTTTTCAATATTTTGATTATTAAATACAGGCACATTTTTTAGGAAAGGTAAACCATGAAAAAAATAAATGTTTTATAACAGAAAATCTTTGTTTATTCTTTATTAATACCTTTCAGCAAATAAGTTATAAATTATCCATAAGGACCAAAACATACTTCTACACTCATTTCCGTTTGTTATAAAGAACATCAAAATATTCAAGTAATACCGTTATCATATTTTATATTGCCTGACCAAACTGCAAATCTTCCAAAAAAATCGCACATCATTTTGCAACTGCAAACAACAATTTCTTAAAAATAAAACACATTTAATTGGATTGATACAGTAAGTTGCTTAATGCAATACATGCATTACTTGTGTTCGAAAGATACAATTCCATCGAAACATCAATATACCCAGCTTTTTCTTGTTGACATAAATTAACATGCTAATTAAAGCATGCCAATCCCGTGCCTTTATTCACCTATTATTTCGTGGTCCATATCATAGGCAAGATCAAATAACACAAGAGCACAGAAAATGGATAGCCATAACGCATTACACAATAACTAGGTGTTTGCACACGACCACACTGGTACGAGCAAAAACATTTCAACAGCACCCCAACTATAGCGTCATACACCCATCATGATTGATAATACAAGGGATCTAGTTGTGCGAGAGAAATGAAGGCATTCCAACATAAAAACGTTGGGGTAAAAAGCTAACAGAGGAAAACAGCGAAAGATAATTCATCAAATGAGAGTGCACACTGGCGCACAGAGGTGTGCAATCTGTTCCGATCAAGGTTTGAGATGCTTTGCAACGCATATATCATGAAATCGCCAGTCAAATTAATTGTCCTAAATTTACAAGCATCCAATTAATTTTCCTGAATTGTAAAGCAGCGCACGGAAGGATTTTCGTTGTTATGCAAAAGCAATACTAATGAAACGCATACACTGGTACAGCGCCTCTACAACTATATCAGCTGGTCACCGTCGTGCAGGAGCGTTAAACAATTGAGGAAAAATAAAGATTTGTAAAAAGCATCAGACATTTGAAGAGATCCGATAAAAACGTTAGATGAAGATGCACAACGTTGCAAGAAGCGATACAGATAATTTTTCGGTAAAGCATCAAAAGTCGTGACAAGATGACTAACTTGGTGTGGACGAACACTTGTACATTTCTGGTATGTAAAGCATAATCCGGTAGGCATTATTGTATGCAGCGCGTAAGCGCATAATACTAGCCTGTGTGTATTTGCTTCACAATTGGCAAGCACACATTGGCATGCAATAGGCATGAAATAAAGTGTTTTATACTGTAGGAGAGCACTGATCGAAAGGAGCTTATTTGCTGCACAGCATAGCGATTTCATTTGTCTCTGAATATCATCATCATCCTTCAGAGAGGCATGTATCAACGCACTAAGGTATTCCGCTTAGTCAAAAAATTGTGCACGTACACCGTTCAGAAACACATTTTATGGAGCAGGTTGTTTATAATGTTTGGGGCAAAAAAGAACACCAGTTGTTTTGTTACAATTAAAGGCAATTTCGTGTTTAGCTGCATATTCACCACGAATATCCAGAAGACGTGGGAGTCCACTAATACTGGGGATGAACACGCATATATTATCAGCAAACATTAGATGATTCACAGCCATATTTCACACGGTGCGTCCCACCCTGGCTGAATTATCTGCAAAGCAATTCGAAGATTTGGAAATGCGTTTTCATCGCTATATTCAACTATGCAGCGTATGTCGTCGTTATTTGCGTTTTTTTCTTGCTCATTGATTTTTGAAAACGCTGGCTAATTTTTGCTTTCTCGTAGATATGTAGATCACTTTCGCTCTAGCCACTGGTAATGGGTGGCTGTTTGTCGCTTGTACTGAAATTTCGAAAAAGCGTGTCTCTTGTGTTTTTTGCTTTTTACTCCACTGGTGAATAAACAAAGATCGCCATATTCAACTGTGCAGCGCCGGATTTAGGGGGGCCCAAGTGGCCCAGGGCCCCCACCATATTCATGTGTTTAGCCATATGTGCGACATTTGCATGCCACTTGGCCATTTTTAGCAAGGAAAGTATATTTGTGAAGTAGGCGCTATATTAGTTATCGGTCGGCCAGATGGGAGTATTCCTTTGAATATTGTGTTATTACGAAAAAACTATTACACTTATAGGTTTCCTGAAGCTGTTCAGGTATCTGAATCTATAATGAATGCGAGGCCAAGGGAAAACCAAGTGCGTAGAACGCATCAGCTTACGTCTCTACTCATTTCTGTTAGATTTTGCGTCTGCCTTACTCAGATTTCCCCAGGTCACATACGAGTAGCATTATTCAGTAGGGCTACCATACATCCTCTTTTCGGAGGACATGTTCTTCTTTTTCATAAACATGAAATGTTCTCAGAGGACATTAAAAAATGTCACAATGTCCCTGAAAAGGCCCCACTGGCCACTGTACGGAGCCCACTAGCCAACACTCAGAAAAGACTGGAGAAATGACGGTGAATCCAGATGTGGATGGCTATACTGCAACCCTAAATCACCGGGAAATACTGCGAAAAACGCTAAAAGAACGACAACCTAACGAAAACCAAAAGAATACTATAAACGAAATATAATTTAAGTGAGGGAATGGTTTTTAAATTTTAGTTTGACATGGGGGAGATTTGCCCTTCTGACCCCTTGTTAATTACACTACTGGCTATAATATTTTGTATTTGCATATATGTAAGCTGTCCCTAATCAACTGCAGCAGGATACAAGCTGGTGGCTTAGCTTAGTTTATGGGAGAGCTTAAAAATTTTTAAATTAAATGGTTTTGGTTGAGTAAATTTGCTGGCTGGAAAGGCGGGAATAATGACTTTGGCATTAGAGTGCGAACTGCTGACTCCATCATACTATTAGGTTTGTTGATGAACCGTGATATGGCGAAACAGCGTATTTTGTGTATTGTACATAGCTTAGTGTGGTAGCATCTACTAGCTAATCAGTAGTGCGTAGTTTCGCAGTTTAATGAAAAGCTACGTCAGAAGTATCCCTTTTTCAGAAAATGACGACATGATTTGGAAGCTGAGTGCATTACGTGTGGTTGCATTTGCACAGCGCGCACAGAAAGATGAAAAGACTATTGCGACTTTGTGGATATCGAGTACCAAAAACTTCTTTCTCACAGCGTAACCAGGTGGCTAACACTTTATCCAAGCTTGCCAAGGATGCTTCAAATAAATCCAGCTTCACATTCATACTTCATGTCCATCGACAAGCCAACTGTTGTTCTGAAACGTTTTTTTGGAATTCTCTGAGCGAACTCTGTTTAAAACATTTGCAATCATTTGTGGCGTTTTCAATGAGCAAGTTAAGAATATTGAGAAGACAAAAGCATTAAGTGTTGTGATTGTATCGTGTCGCGCCACTGCAAAGGCAACAGTTCAGAGAGGATCAGATGTACGTATCAAGCCAATTTAAATATGCACTAAAAAAATTCGGAGAAGAGAGCAAGGATCGTGACTGTGATTTATGCATGTCAGATGTATTTCAATTGTACAAATCTTGTGTTGCACATCTTGATAAATGGACCACTTTATTTGCTTTATACTTCAATGTTTTGACTAAATTCTTCTGTTGCAAATGGAAAATGTTGAACCATGTGAATAGTATCTGCTTGAGAAACGTTTCTATTGATGAAGCTAAACTGTTTGACCAATATCAAAACTTGTTTGAGTTTGTGCAAAAGGAGCATCAAACAAATGCAATTTATTGTAAAATGATGGAACATGAAAGATGGGCAAAATATTTTGTAACTTGCAATACAATTGAATGCTTCACCGAATTGATAAATATTGCATAGTTTTACCTCAGCATTATGGCCTAATTACGTTAATGTGGAACGTAGTTTTTCCATGATGCAACCACAAACCTAAAAGAAAGAGACATCTTTCTAGTTGAACTAGTTTTTAGTTTATTAAAGTTGGTGTGCAATTTAAAACATCTTTCATGCAAGCAGTTTCATAATATTGTTAAAACCAATTCTACATTTTTAAGAAATTTAAGGAAACTGCAAAATATTTATGGGCTAAATAGGACAAGTTAATAAGGTTTTGTTGCATAATTTTGACTGAAACATTGTCCACACCGGACTTCTTATTAACTCCTCTCAGGTGTATTTAAAAAAACAGTGTTGGTATAATTTGCCCCACTCAGGCAAATTTATTCCCAGCTTAACCAAAGCTTACGGAAACGTTTTAGGTTCACAGACACGTGTTTGAACAACTCAGAAACTATTCCGAACCTTAACTGATCCTAAAGAAACTTGTCGAAAAATTTTATTATTTCAAAACCAAGCACATGTCCCTCCCCCCAAAACGCGGGTAGAACGTTTGTAAACGACACGAAAATGCACGAAAACGTCCGAAATTCCGCCAGTTAACTTCATTGGCGTTCTGTACAAGACCCATAGCTTGATGTGTTCGAAGCTGGCGGAAGTACATGCAAAAAAAGTAGATTAGTTGAGACACGAAAATTTTTTAATTTTGTGATATTTTTGTGAATTCTTGCACATAAGGTGCATTTTTCCCAAATTGGGCAAATTTATTTACAATATCTTCCAATCTGTTGCACAGAATCGATCGAAAAAAAGAACAAGAAAGTGATTTCAAAGATTTAATAGCGGTAAAGCTTGTTTGGAGTTAACGCACCTTTTACAAAGGCACAACAGTATTTTTATTGACAGGCTAATGTGGTATTTTACTTAACGTCATTTCGTTAGTGTGGTGCACAATTATCTCAAGAATTTCTTCACTCACCAAACATTTGAAAAAATCTTCCAGTGACGCGCTGAAGTTCACTGGAACAATCGGGCCAGGCTTAGCTGTAACAAAATTTCGTACTGACTTTTGCACAAGATTGGCGGCCAATTGGATTGGAGAAACATAAGCATCGGTTCCTGCCTTTCATGGTTTTATGAGCAAGTCGAACAACGTGGTGTTCCGGTGATAGTAGTACTCGAAACTGATGATCCTTAAGCCGTTGTACTCCCAACTCCAGAAACACCTCCACTCGCCTCCGAATTTGCAATAGCTTCAACCACAGCACAAGCCATTGCCATCGCAGTGTTCAACGATGCCGTTATTGCAATTTCAGCTTCAGACGTGCTTGAATGTGCTGTTAAACTATTGCTGTGGACATAATTACGCAGTGCTTGCAACGGACGTCTACTCTTTCTCGGCTTTAGAGCTTCCAAGTCCTCGTCTGACGAAAAAGCATCGCCAGGCGATGAAAAAAATTCATCATCACTGTCAGAGGCTCCCACCTCATCCGCTGATACTTCACTCAACTCGATGTCGTCGACAAGATTTGCGATAGCCTCTGCAACTGCAGGCTCACGTTCATCGTCAGCTTGCGTACCGTCACTGTGCATTAGCCTTGCAAGTGGTACGTCTTCTTCAAACATCAAAGCCAGAGGCAGGTCATCAGAAACAAGCACGTTGTTTTGGTCACAGCTACACATTTCACTTAATGGCCGACACTTGCGATTTTTCAAGAATTAAAACGCTAGCACAGACCTGCAATTGACAACTTTGAAAAGGCAACGGCTCTGGTGTTTTTCAAAATTCTGCGTTGTTGAACAACAACAACTAGAAAACATTTTCCATACAAACAGAACTTAACAAGCTTTTCAGTGAGAACTCAGCCACTCCATCCCACTGGAAATTAATGAGCAGCAGGGTTTCCGGCGCTTGGCAAGCAATTACTGAACGTTCGGAACGCGATTGGTAGCACTGGAAAATGTCAAAACGTTTTTGCCGCCGACTGGCAAAATTGACTTTCACTAAATTCTTGTTGGAACACTTCAGGTGTACTTTGTCCGCTCCTGGCAAAAAAATCCTAACTTGGTTTATACAAAGCTTATGCAGATTTTGAGAATGCTGCTCGACAGACGTTTCGTAAAAAATCAGCTACTGGAAGGGTCACCTCGAAACGATCATTTTTCGTATGATTACATCACGCCTCAAGTTCATTTGCCATATACGGGCAAAATAGACCTGAGCAGGGTTTTAAACGCTTAAAACTTACGAATATTTGTCATTTGACTTGTTAAGTGTAGATAATACAGTCAACTAAGTGACAGGCGTAAGTCTTTTTTGCTTTTGAATATATGGCAACCCTATTCTCAAGCTTATTAATAAATAAACATAGACAGAAAAAGGAGTATCCACACCTTAACAAATGTAGAGCTTATCCAAGTGGTTCTAAAAAAACATAAAAAAGCATAAGATATAAAAATTAGAGACGTTGCAGCTAAGTCAAGAGAGATTCAAAATTACTATTCTGCAGTGACAATGAAGTCCAGCGGAGGCATTTCTGTGGATCCTGTGGTAACAGGACAGAAAATCGAAGAACATGCTGTGACAGACTTAGTTCTACGTAACAATGAAAATAGGCCTATTCTGACCAGCGGTGCAGCCCCAGTAGCAGAAGGACGTCAAGAAGCATCATCAAAAAACACAATATAGATGAGATGGCTGCAACTGTCACGGGAGGCAAAGGTATCGGTCTCTGTCTAGCCAATATGCAAAGAAATGCGGGATTATTGGTTAAAAAATGAAATAGATACTCTTCGACATTGCGACGAAAAGTTATTTTTAAACCATGGTGTTCCACAACATCCATAACACAGAAAAAAAAAACTTGTAACGGAGACGTACCGCAAATCTTATTCGTCACTAGAACCACAACGGCGAAGTAGTTGGCAGAAGCTGGTTATGTTTTTCTTCTTCACAAGTTTATGTTTATTGTTTCACTTGTAGACTGATGTGTGCAGATACAACCAAATGCGCGCATTTTGTTGTTGGAAAGGGATTCTATGACTGGAAGTACGTTCTTGAGCGCCTGAGGAGGAGACACGAGCAATCAATGAAACACGTAGATACCACGATTATGTTTAGTCGCAGATCACAAATCACTTGGAAGAATTGATACGGAGTTAGCCTGTTAAATAAATCAATCCGAACAACATTGGAAATCGCTTCTGCAACGTTTGGTTTCTTTCATAAAATTTATTGCTGATCGAGGATTGGCGTTTAGAGGAGATGATGAATACGTTAGATCGCCCAGAAACGTTTTTGAAAATATTTTTCAAAACTTCAAAGCAAATTTCCTAAAATGAAGACGCGATGCTTCGGGTGATCGGTTTTGTAACAGTTTCTCAAATCGCTAATCATTGTCAAATATCATGCGTATCAAAAAGTTTTGTTGCAGTTGAGTTAACGTATGTGACGTCACAAGATTATGTCATAAACATTAATGATCCGAGGAATCGTAATGACATCATCGATCATCCCCTACTTAAAGATTCTGTATCCGCACACGGGCTTCCCACCACGCCTGGGCCCCACGCCCCCCACCATCTAAACCCGGCGCTGCAACTATGAATGTCAGGAGATCTTCAGGACGCGTGTAATTTTAAGTTGCACTTGATACTAGCATTTTGCAATCTCGAATCTCCTCATCGAATCTCCTCAGAATCTCCTCAAATAATTGCTTGCCACCAACGTCTGATCTATATACGCAGCTCCTAAATTCTCACACATGATTTCATTTTTTCGGAATCAGGACCGTATCAAAGATCTTGGACATCGAACAGAATTCCAAATGTGGACAGAAAAAGCTAGCTCTAACAAGACTTAATCTCTGCTTTCATGAGCTAATATTCTTTGCTCAACTGGTGCGGTAACGACGCTAAAAGCTGATATTTCAAGGACTAACTCTCTCCAAGGCTCCCTTCCTTAATCTCTGGACTGGGACTTTGGGTTTAGCTTACACATCGGGCACTAGTGGCCATCGAAGAAGTTTTGTTAAGTCGAAATTGGTTGCAGCCCTTTAAGTAATTTGCAAATCAGTGAGAGTTTAACAGCAGTAATTTGCGTAACAGTCGGAGTCTCACAGCCACGGGCTTAAACTCCTCCAGCCAGATTCTGACGAAATTACTATCCCACCGGCGTGTAACCATGCAACACTGCCGGGCCAAACACACGCAACCAAACTGTTCCACGGGTCACTGCTGCATGCTTAAAGCTCTGCGGGGAAGACAACTCGCTTGCCACCCACCGAAGATTGGCAACACAATTTTAAAATCTGGACCTTTCCTCGGGCCCCAAAACGTCAGCTCCAGGGCCAATTTTGGCCCGCGGTGCACGGGTTGCACGCCCCTACCCTATTGCCTGAATCTCAGCAGCACAGACTGACTTCGCCTTTCTTGATAGCGTGAAAAGGACGAGGTCTTGTAAATGACAAGCGAGCGTTCTTGTTTTGTCACAATGTCTGACCATCGTGTTGTGTCACAACACCCCAGTTTTGTCATAAAACTTGATCGTGCTGGAGCAACTCGCCTGCATTAGATAAGGGCGCTGTGTTGATGCATTTGCAGTTAGTGATTGCATGGTGCGCAAACTAGTCGTTCAGGTAACTGTAATTAGAAACTTTACTTTTTCCCAAGCAATTTTTGCGCCCCAGTCAAAGTGTCGCCCATGACACGTGCCATGCCTGCCATACCCTAGACACGCCACTGTTATAGTGTTTCCTCAAAAAAATAATGACGTAGATCTTAAGTTTGTTGAACAAGTCAAATACTTTTGTGTATTACTTCATGCCTCATTTAAAGGATGACAATGACATTCAGAGACAAGTGAAAACACTTTATCGTGCGGCAAATAAACTCAAAAGTACCTTTTCTCTATGCTCTACTGCAGTTAAAACATCCTGTTTCGTGCCTGTTCATATTAATGTATTGTCAACTGTGGTGCAAATACACACCGGCTCCGAGCTGCCTACAACGTGTTCACCCACATCAAGTTACCTATTTTCATAATATTTCACGCCTTGATTAGAAACAATTTATTTGCTTCTTTTCGACGGTGTGCTTCTTGAATCCACTCTCTTCAGTTGTCTGATTCCTTTACAAATCTCGATTTTCTCTCAGTATGTAACGCTTCTGTATAAGAATGTTCGAATGCAGTAGTACTGGTGCGTTGTGTGTTTGTTCATTTTCAATATTGTCTGTGTGTATCACCTAACATCTACCTTGCGATGTCCTGCAATGTGTCCAAGCGTTTTTGTATCCTTGTGTTCTTTCAATAACACCTACAGTATGACATAAACCACGTATCTTGTATCTGAGCCAAACGAATAAAAAAAAATAAAACAAAAGTGGAACATCTATGAACAAACATGAACGTAAACAAAATGCCAGAGCGGTTCATCGAAAATTAAAAGTTAAACCAGATAACCACAAAAAATAAACTCTGCAAGCAGTACAACATCTCCATATTAACACTACCCAAAACAAATTAAACAGCGTTAATATCTATTTTTGCGCTAAAATCAAAAAATGGCGTGGACTTCCGCGAAAACCGAAATCATAAAAATATACTGGTTCTAATATTGTGTCCTGAGGATAAATCTGAACGGCATTTTTAACAGTCTGCACTTAAGAATGAGGTCTTATATTTTCACTGTTGCTTTCAAGGAGAATTTGACTATTTAATGAAACTTTAGTGAATAACATTTGTGTTTAAACCTACCCAGGCTGGGATTATATCACGCAGAAAACGTTCCCAGTCGTATCTTTTGCATTTGTCCTCGGGATCATTAAATTACCAAATAGTTATTGTTATTGGTTGTCACTTCAATGGCCTGTAAATTTGTTCATACTGTGTCGTGCGTGTTGTTATCGTCTCATTACTTTGTTCCTTTCCTAGTGCTGTTCTCTTCTTCATCTTGCAAAAAAAACCCTCGATAATCAAACATCCAACACTATTGTCATAGCTTTTTTTCTGGGAGGTAGGTTTACTCATTCATTTTTTGACTCAAACCACCAGGTACCAGAAATGCAATAAAAAGAGAAAAGCCACTAAGAGCAGACAAAATTAATTGAATATCAATCAAAAATAATAGTTGATGACTGAGGAATTCAACAAATTGCTGTGAATTATACCTTCGAGCAGGGCCGTCGCCAGCGGGGGGCCAGTGATGCCCGGCCCCCACATTTGAAATCTGTTCCCCCCATTTCACGTTTGGCCCCTCAGTTGCTGCATACATCCAATACTGTATTTAAAAAATGTGCCACCCCTTTCTGGTTTTTGGCCCCTCCTTCTGGTTTTTGGCCCCCTGCTGCTAAATCCTGGCGACGGGCCTGCCTTTGAGACGCAAAGGGTTGGCCAAAGACCTTATGGGTCAACTACTTAGCCATCGCTGTTGTTGGCATAAATCATACTAAATTGAGAAGGTTTCTGTAGAAGAGAAAATCGATGTGACGAAATGCACAAATTTGAACGTAACACAGAAGTTAGTTACAAAGAATAAAATCAAACTATAACAACAGCACAGATAGTGGAAAGCATGCGTATGCACCTTTGTACAGGTGAGCGTGTGGTGCGGGCACGAAGAACAGTGAAGGGTATTACAGAAAAAAGAGGCAACAACAACAATAACAACAACAATTTTATTTTTTTTACCTCAACGCAAGTACACTTAACAATACAGACACAGTAAGGTCGGGAGGCGGCGAAAAGACACTTCGGTCATCCCGTCTGCCACCACCCAGGCACTACATATTAACTTACGTAAAAACGGAACAAACATATGAATGAAGAATCAAATACATTAGCATGTTGCCAAGAGGACAAGATATTTTTGTTTTGTTTTCCAAACGAAAAAGACGAAAGAGACTTAAAGTTTTCAGGAATTTCAGACCTGATCTTGGGGTTATCCCCACAGCAGTGAACTTCGTATCTTACGCCATGGCAGCTTTGGATTTCACGATTCCTCTCGAGCGTGACCTGCATGAAATCACGCTTTACTTTTTGGCGGTTCGGGTGATTGATCTCAGAAAGGGGAGCAGCTACAGTTTTCTCATTTTACCTGGGGTTCCGGGTGGCAATCTTGAGGATGGGGTGTTAACTTGGCGTTCACTTGATATTTGCTGTTTATTTGTATTTTTCGAAAACTCATTGGAGTAGACAAAACGACAGAGATGTCTTTTGGCTAGAGAAAACGTAGTCAAAGAATTTTCCATCCTTGAAAAGCAATTCATTTGACAACTTATATCATCAAAGCTTTGTTGCAAAACAAAAGCCATTTGCTTTGTTGGTAAATTAAACACATAACCCAGGGCTGCACAACCTTTTCGCTATTGCCGGCGGCATTACGTTTACTTTTATGAATTACGGCCGCCAGTGACATCAAGTTATTTTATATTTTGCATTACTTCTGTTCTGCTTTCACGCACTGAGCCTTACTTTACTTCCACACGTTTGTTTGGCCTTTTTTCTACTAAGTACTGTATACTCATACAGCAGACAAAGAGTTTTTAATAATGCACCCCCACCATAACTTCTATATTTCAAATTACATAATCATGCGCACGGCCGCATCAATTTTTATCGATGGCCACATGCGGGCGTAAGGCCATATTATAGTGTTAGGGAAAAAACCTCGAACACAAATACATTTACTTTTAATGAACTATTTAGCTGTATTTTGTATTTTAGTTAAAACAAAACTGAAACGGATATTCTCTATTTCAAGTACCGAATTTTAAAAATTGTTAATTAATTTGAATTATATCACTTGCCAAATTTATGTACTCTTTTGATAACAGCGAACTTCCTAAATAATTATTTGTCAACGCATAATAGATATGAATTGAAGTGTTTTCTTCATATTCATCCTATAAAAGAATCATAGCTTAACAAATTACTTCCAATAGTGTACCGCAATCTAGCAACATTATAGTGTGACACAAACGTAATCAAGAACGGAAAACCTTCACCTTTACCCCTTTCTAAGGAGTTCAAAGAGATCCTAAACTTTGCCAAAGACTCATTTTTTGTTTTAGAGGCAGAGCGGAATCTTGCAAATCATGCTCCACTCTGATGCTGCAAGTAAGTGTGAGGTGATGCGACCTATAGCTACTCAATTAATGTCGAGGGCTTGCCATACGTAAGCGCAGTATAAAACATATGTTTATTCATCACTTGCGGCAGAGCTATTGCGGTCACGGACGTCTAATGATGAACACTGAACAGCCTTGAATAATGTCCAAGGATGGTTATAGCATTGTTAGAAAGAGGACCACAACTTTGATCAATATTGAGACAAGATGTTAGAAAGTAGCTCAAGCATTGTTTACGGTTTTCTGCTGCAACGCATGTCTCGAGCAACGCACGACTCAGTGATCATGAACCATATCAGCTTTGTTGGTGTTAAAGACAGGTAATCTCATCAGGGGACATTACCCAATGCACTTGAAAGCCGTTCATGCCATTAGATTTGCAAACCAGAAATCAGTGAAATTATATAGTTATTGCCTTGTACAAGAGCTCTCGGGAAGTTTGCCGCTCCATTACCAAGCAACTTAACCTTCAAATCAACATACTTACAAACACACAAATTGACGTCTTGTTTACTCTGCGATTTTTCTGCAGTTTCTTGCAAATCCTATTTCACTGCGTTTATAGTTTAGTAGCTGCTGTCTAAAATATTTATTTAGTGGCAATACATCTCAATTAAGTATTGTTTGTGAATTATGCCTACAAATCATTTTTCCTGTATATTCAAAACATCAATACACTATGATTGATGATATCGTTGAGGAATGCCTGAAAGAGTGAAACAGAAACTGGATTTAAACACGTTGAAACTAAACGACCAAAAGTCGTGTTTACCTGATTTTCGGTCTGCGGGGCAGGAATCACGTCAAAGATCCCGCTTCTACGGGACTTTTAGTTTGGTTGATTCCCCTTTTGCAGAAGTCAGTTTTTACTAAAAGCAACATCTGTTTTGGAACATTTGACAAAAATACTTATAAGTGCAATCGAAAAGTGGAAAGAATTGGTTTGGACACAATGATCAAGACAACATTTTCAGCTTGTAATGAGGTATGCTTCATCGGGTTCATTGGATTACGGAGACTAAAAAACGTAAAACTCTTTTCGATGAAGATTCGCCATGCTGCTCTCGCAAAAGCGGCTCATGGTCGTCACATCTGGAGTTCTTCATTGTTATAAAAGGAAAAATGCTTTAAATTCAGCGCAATATCTCGTTTCCAACATCGACATTTTCTTAAATAAGAAATAGGTTGATTGTAACTGTTTTTCACGTAAGCCTCAGCCAAAAATGCTATATGAGATTGCTGGCGAGTTGACTTATTAAGTCAGACAATAGTCTTTTGTGTTTGGTAATGACTAATGAGTAACCACCAAATTTCTTCAGGCATTGAATTGATTCTCTGTGGTGTCATCTCTGTGGTGTCATAAGGTACGACACCACAGAGAATCAATTCAGTGCCTGAAGAAATTTGGTAAAATCAGCAAATCAGACACCCCGCACGAAAAATACTGATGCGTTGGAAAATCCCCAAAAGCTCTTGGTATAACTTTCCCTGGAAACAAACCAACCCGCCTACAGTTGTCTGACTTCCTGATTTTGATGCAACGGTTGAACGAAACTTCTTTAAAATCAGATATAAATGGAATCAAAACTAGTCTTTCTTCTTCCGCGATTTTTTTGACGTAATACCCAATTGTGGAAGCATTTATAGAAGAGCGAAATTTGGAAAATTTGCCGAAAACCACAAAAAATTAAATAAAAAAAACTGACGAATTTGCCTTCTTGCAGTTTGGGACGATGTACAATAAAATAATAAAACTAAAAAATGTGAAAAATCGCTTAAAAACAATACAGTTCAATAGGCATTTACAATTTAGCCTTGAAAATAAAACAGGATTAGCTAACGCAAGCATTACTTATGATGCGGGAGTGATCAAGTCGAAGTTAACCTGCGTTTCACGTAAAATTTAATCAGTCCGCAAAGGTTCCGAAAACCCCGCATAAGATTTTTTATTACAAGAAAAGCGAAAATGCTAAATATTTTATAACAAATCCAATGCCACAGAAAATGCAGTATTCAACACAGTGACTTTCCGGTAATAACCAAAGCTTCAGATACAAGACAAAAGTAAACTTGGCATTCTGTAATTCATAATATACATGAAGGATGACATTGTAGATAAAGGAAGTCGATCACATCTGAGACGAATTATTATTATTTGTTATCAGGTATTTATCAGCATACATTCGATGAAACATATGTTTACGTTAGGCCTGATGCACGATGCTTGTGCCACAGGCTGATCAATGCATGGAGGAATCATGTGGCCGATTACGTAACCCAGGGTGGCGATTGGGGCGATCGCCCTCCCTAAAACCTACGAAAGTAACTTTATTCACCATGATTTTTACAATGCGAAAAACAGCATTTGCTTTATAAGGACATTTTTTGTCCACTGTTTTGTTTTCACAGCAGTGCTATAAAGTGTACTTCATCTCTCTTGCAGCAGCGAAAGCGTTATGAGACTTGACTATTACGAAATCGCTCCCCGCAAACATTACTGGTTGAATTCGCCCCTGGTGTGACCTTTCGCATATCGCATATCAGTGCTGCTGGCAATCTCTTGGAAACGAACGTCCCTTGTTAACAGACTAGAAAATCAAACGCATTTACACCTGGTCTATCAGGAGGACGGCGCAACTGGCCATGAACTCCCAAAGCGCTTTCTGAAAATGAGATGTAGGCAAGGTTACGAAAGATACATATTACTGTGGACCATAGTTTTGCTACATTTTTTCATCCTCGAATGAAGCAACTTAGAATGGAGGGTTGGAGGGCAGTGACGTAAATGACAGCTACGGCGGTCGCTTCCTGTCCCTGTATTCCTGATGAAGTATTCTGTGCTTGGTCGGGATGCATAAATAAACTGAACTGGAGTTGGCATTTGACTCGGTCTTAGCTACGGTACATGAGACTGATGCAACTATCAATGTCTCAAAGCCTCTCAGAAAAAATGATGCTACTTAAAAAAAAACTAGAAAGTTCTTTATTTACCTCTTCTCTAGTTTCCGAACAAAATTATGCTAAGTTCAAAAGGTTTGTAACCTCTTACTGTAGCTAGGGATGCATATAATGGAATGTTGAATCCTAGGGATTCGAATCCTTCAGTATTCGAATCCAAAATTCAGAGTTTTTTGAATACTTAGATTCGAAATAGATTTAAATAAAATAAACATGAAAAATTGCAAAGTTGGCAAAACAAATAATTCCAATAAATTTCCAGTGACACTCTTTGCACTCCTGAGCAAGACAAAGAAAGAAACCCTCAACAAGCTCACGGCACTGCGCGTAGTGACGTAACGAGCTAATTAACAGGTCGTGTGATCGCTGATCGGCGTTCTAAACCTCTGCGCGATTAGCTCATTTTGCTCCTAACAGGTTGTTCCGGAATAGGATTCGATATTCTGGATTCGAAATAAAGATTCCGGAATATTCCAGAACCTCTAAATCAGGGGTCACCAACGTGGTGCCCGCGGGCACCAGGTCGCCCGCAAGGACCATGTAGGTCGCCCGCGGGCCTGTTCTAAAAATGACATTAGCATGATCAATGTCTTCACAGTAACGAACATCAATACTAAAATAATTGAAGGTAAATTGAGAAAAATTTGAAGAAGTAGCTCGCAGTTTCAAAAAGATTGATGACCCCTGCTCTTACTGTTCCTTAATGCACATCCCTAACTGTAGCTGAGAAAAGGAATCTCCCAATCCAATCAACTCTTGTGCAATGTGATGAACAAACCATGCGTTGCGTGACACCTGTAAGGCGTGCACAACATACCAAAATAAAATGGCGCAATTTCGGGAAGATTTGAAAACACGATGATCCCACCTGTTGCATATTTATAATGTTGCATAATGTTGATAAACGTGATTTAAAGGATTCTGCGCTTTTGCTTGGTATTGATGAAACCTTAGTGCTGTCAGTACAGTTAAGAAGGTTCTTGATTGTAACCATGAAAAAGGTACTGTGGACACAAGTGCATTGCTTTGCTTTTTCTCATTTAGGCTTAACTCGGTTTGAGTACTAAAATACACCGACAGTCCCTTGTTCTTAAAGTGTCTTCTTTAAAAAACATAAAAAATTAATTAAAAAATTGCAAGCTTAATATACATTGACTGTTTGTGCATATACCACACAGCAATGCAACCCCAACTCTCGAAACAGGTCTGACGTTGAAACTGTGCAATAGAACAAAATACTCTCCTTATTTTGGGTGTCAACGAAACACATGTAATCGTCCAAATTATACAGAAATTTCTGCTGAGAAACAAAAACGTAAGTGGATCATTTGCAGAGCCTTTTCATGCAACAAAAGCAATGTTGAACGCAAGATATAAATCCAAGCACAAGCGCTGTGTTCCTGTCAGGCACTAAGCGCAACAGAGTGAGACCGTTATGGTTGATCTCCTCAGCAAAATTGTACTTGAATGAGGTAAACCCCTGAGCCACTTCCTTGATCGAAGTTATGGGTTGAAAATACTTTGAACGATCTGGTTCTTCGTTTGGGTATGTTGACGCTGAACGCCCCTTTCTGCTTCTGTGCGGTACTGACATCAGTGTGTTTTCCAAACGCCCACACTCTGCTCATCTTGCGAACATGTCGATGCATATATAAAGTAATGGTCCTACACAGTTGCTTGTAACTCGCAGTCAACTTTGAGAAAGTTGTGAAGGCCAACGAGATTTTGTGTTTTTGCTGTTGCTTTCACAAAAGGAGCATTCATCCAAGTGAAATGTTGGTAAAAATGGTAAGACCAAAGTTTCTTCGAAGTTTTTTTTGAAAAAACAATTAAGTGTTTGTGGAGTATATGAGATTGCAACTTGAGTTCATTATATCCAGCAAATTTTGTTGGCGTGACGAATAGCCTAATTCTTCTATGCTAAATGGCAAGCATTTTCCTGGCGTTTTTTACAAAAGACGAAAAAGTTCGGCAACGTTGCATAATAAAACGATTTTCGGAGCGATGCTGCATTGCAAAAACTTCGGCGTTTTACTTAACTTGAAATAAGAAAAATGAAGCCACTTCTGCGTTTTAACCTAAAAACGTATGTTAGCTTGATCTCTCAAATCAATTGGAGCCTACGCTTTGTTTGAAAGCAATTTTTATTACTCCGATTTGTAATGCATCAAATTATGTCGGTGTTGCTGGTGCCCGTGATTTTGGAAATGTCAGTAGCCCAGTAATTCAATGATACTTTCGTTATACACCTGTCAATGACATTTGGTTCCTTGCCAACCACAAAGTTTTGCCAAAGAGCGTTAAAAATTTTTAAATTCCAAAACATGACACCCGAGCTGATCTGTATCCCCAATTAGAGCTGAGTGCAGCGTTATATTCGAAAACAGAAAGAAAACAAGTACGTGAAATATCGTGGGCTGCCAAACTTTTTGGTAGTTTGAGCTTCACCTGTAATATGGATTTTTTCAATTAACAAAATGTGTTTTTATTCATTAATTGACAAAGTTCATAAAAATTGTTTTGATAAAGCACTTTTCCTTTCCGAGAAAGATATAAAGCAAGTCGACGCAAAAAAATGATTTCCAGTGCGGGTGTCGTCAAATTGAACTAACCTGTCGGTTGGGCGGCAAAACAGGTTTCATTTGATCGCTATGAATTCTATTACTGTAAAAATAAGTCATCATGAAAAAACTGTAAGGTTTTGAAAAACTATGATAAAGTTCAGTGATCGTTTGTAGTGGAAAACTAATTACTAGCTAACCCATACAGTGTTACGCAATGTAGGAAATTCAGTTTATGGCGATATGTTTTTGCGCGTTATTTATGATGAATTCTTAACGCACCTCTGTGTTTTTGCTTGTGATAATATTTTGATGAACTAAAAAGCTATTTACAACAGCATCCATTAAGAATGTTTTTGTTGGTATTTGTACGCAAATCTTGGTTAAAAAATTTTTAAGTAGCTGCAAAAACAAAACACTTTTAAATAATGAATGCAATTGCGCTGCCATATTTGCAACAGATGATCAGCATGATTACGTCAGATTTGAATTTGAAATCTGGAAATCCTCTTTTGCGCGAAAGTAATTTTACTGAGATTATGATTGTAATGGCTTCGTGCATGGATTGGGATGGTCCATGCACGAAAGCCATTACAATCTCTTCGCGTATTCACTGTGACATAAAAATCACCACAAACAAAAAGCACGTTAACGACCTCCCTATATAAACGTAAACGCTGGTAAACATTAGTGGTTGAACGCATGATGGGATTCGACTGATTTCATCCCGAGAATCGGTTGTTGGCTTAACTCAAGGGTTCTCAGTTTTTATCCTAAATACCTTTTACTTATTTTGGCAAACCTCTCATAGACCTGTTACTAACTTTTAATAGTGAAAAACAACAGTAAAATCAGGTTCCATTAACACATAGATCAACCATTTGCATTTATATCGGGCCGACCAGCATGGTGTGCTTCTGGAGATTGTTATAATGAGAGAATCTGATGTTAGTGAATTCTGGAGTGAGAGAACCTGTTCTTCAAAAATTTGAATACCACCAAAATTTGAAAGTGTTGTTTACTTGATAAAATGTTTTGGTCAATTGTTGTAAAATCTGAAAAACGACACCGACTATTCAACAAACAAACAGCATTGTTTACTTACTTTCGAACTTCTTGGGGACTGGGGACACAGTGTAACTGTAACAAATGGCACCGATATTTGTGATCAGGGAGAAAGGTGCAATGACCCCTTTACAGCAAGACCCTCAATTGAAGGTCGTCTTGCTTTGCAAGCGTAGTTGAAAGGTAGGAAGGATGTGACATATAAAATCATCGCAAACAGAAAGCGTAACAAAAAATGTCAGCTGTTGACTTTTTTGCTGCTTTAAACCGTCAATGGCTGAACGTGTTGCTTGCTTGGTTTCCAACTTTTAGGTCACGCAATCTGACTGCAACATCATTCAGTCCTATACACTGACGTTCCTATCACAAACATTGAATGTCAGAAATCAAAATCGTGTTATACGCTTGTAGGGATTTGAAAGTTGTAAGGAACGCGTTGCAGCTTACGATTCCACTGTGATCCCTGCTCGTTGAAGGGACAACCTCCTCGTTGCAGGAGCGCAGGTCAGTCTCCCAACTAAGCGACCTGAAGTCTTAAGTAGTAAAAGTCTTCGCTCAACTGTTGTAAAAATAAAAACGACACCAATCAGCCAACTAACAGCAGGCTTTCATGAGGGGAAATGGCGACTCGAACAAGGAAGCATTGAAATCCACTTAACGCGCGTGATTGGATGACGTGGTGATAACACTGACTACGTTTACAAAGCGATGATTCGTGTACGATGTGGGATTTGTGCATGCTAACGTCAATTTCATACCGGCAGGGGCGTAAGGAGGTTAGATGGCGCCCTCATATTTGAACTTGAGGTCTTTTGGAAGAAAATGTATTGAATTGAAGAAAGTACTTGTGACATTGTTGGGACTTTTCGGCGCCCCCGCAGTGATTTAGCGCCCCCATAATGGTTCAACGCCCGGGGAATTGTGCCCCCGTTGCCCCTCCTCGTTACGCCCCTGTATACCGATATGCATGTTGCCGTGAGCAAAAATATGTGTCAATGCTTTACACATTTCAATTCAGCATACGCTTTTCGGAAAAATCATTCACATGTCATGCCTCAAACAACTTCCATACGAGACGGTTTCGTTTATGGTAGGCTTCCACCTTTCGCAGAGCTTTCCTAAAATACACCGTAATTGCAGAGTTTATCAACCAGTTTATAACAGGCAATCAGTCTTCAAGCAAGGTCAAAGCTACTCTGGAAAGCGGTGGCTTCTGACTTCGGATTATATTAACATATTCACATAATGTACAAGCTAGGAAAGACCGCGTTTTTGCAGAGAAGCAATTCCCAAGCGTTCTCATCTAATCGGTTCATCTTGTTCACTGACGGTGCCAAATTGGCTAGTGTTCACACGCAACCACATGCAGTCATATATCCGAACCTGATGATACTGCAATGTTTTTTTCAGTTCATTTTTAGTTTACGTCACGCCGCAGCTTTCGCAATATGCTGAAGCCAGTTTTATCCGTATATTGGTGGTGTTGTCTCCCCTCGATTCTATTGTGTGAGCTTCCACAAGTCATTTTCGGATATTTGTAGTTTTTCGTTCACCTTTGGAGTTGTCTCGTCTTTGTCTGTTGATGGGTTATGTGGGCTATGTCGGAAGTTACTTCATTTTTCATTTTACTTTCAACAAAACTTTTACCCGCGTTCAAAACAGTTCCTTGCCATTTTAAATGACGCAAAACTTACATTTTACTTCAATATTTCATGTCACGTTTTCAAAAGGTTGTGGCTGATGAAGGCAATTTTGCTCACTCAACATTGTCACTCCAGGTTTCCAAAACGGAAAACCACTGTTTTTGCTCTTAAGCTACACAAAGGTGCGCTTAACCCCTTTGTGTGCCAGTTTATGCAGACTTGTTTATTCTTATCAAAACACACACTTTTCCAGTTAAGTGATCATTAACTATATCATATATTTGCTTCTTCATCTTTCTGTATGTTTTCTCCGAAAAACGTTTTGAAATAGTTTATCCAATAACAGTCCGCGTTAGCTTACGAGAAGTGCGCTAATCATCTCGGACCGAGTAAAACAAACGACAAAATGAGAGTTGTAGAAAGTGTAAAAACAAATTTGTCACTGTTGAGGCTCGTTGTTTTATGTTGCTTCTTGTAATGAAAAAAAAGTATTTTGAACTTACAAGTCAGACATCCATGCAAAAACTTTGCATGAATTACTTGCCGAAAGAACTTTTGAAGATAGAAGACGAGATTGCGCCTGCCGTCTGTCTAAAATTCTAAGGCATTGTGCTATGTTTATGGTTATAGCTGTACAAGCTTCCAGAACCGTCGCCAGGAAGTCTTCACCACGGGGGCTTTATGTTCGTGTGGGGGAGTTTGATATTGAAAATTTGATAAAATCTCCAATGATTTACAGTACTTCCTATTTCGATTTGGGGGGGGGGGG
>Ga0210059_1000866_pt1 | contig 42682 bp, 26 predicted proteins | sample Ectturendosymbi2_FD_188042 | JGI IMG/M metagenome (GOLD analysis project Ga0210059, IMG submission 188042) | Ecteinascidia turbinata endosymbiont from Florida, USA - Sample 2 (SPAdes) (version 2) | ecosystem: Host-associated > Tunicates > Ascidians > Unclassified | place: Key West, Florida... | reverse complement strand
CTGTTTTTGTGTTAAATTTTAATAGTTTAAAAATTGTTTGTGCCCAAACTTTACAGCACGTGGTGAGCCACGAATCGCTATTAAATAAACATTTGGGCCACAGACCAAACAAGTTTGGGAACCACTGGTCTAGGGGGTTAGCCTACCAGAGCCCCTCCCCCGTGTCGACGGCACTGGCAGGGCTCGAATTGCTATAGCTGCTAAGTGGGTAGGTACTTCCGGAAATTTCGGCTTGCGTTTGTTGTTGCCATACCATCTTAACCTACCTTTGCATTTACTGCAACACAATTCAGTTTCTTCATTGCTTTAAGTTTTTTGCTCGCTCTTTTTGTTTGTTGATAGCTGTTTTGTTGTACAATAACGCATAACCGTATGGCGTAAAAAAGATGACGATATGACAATATGAACCAACACAGATAGTAAAGCGAACGGAATTCCTTTGTGGCTGCGAAGGTTGACCAGAGAATCAGGACCGTAACTACGGCGGGCAGTGCCTCCCAAATTTTGTTGTGCCCAGAAAAATGTGTTTTAAGCATATAATAAAAATAATGAAAATAAAAAACCTTGTTCCTTGCGCCACTAAAATGTATTTTACACCACAAACTTTAAACCTTGCTACACAATTATGCTTTTTTGTTGTGTTGAATATCATGAGCGTCCGTATAAATTTTTTCAGGGAGGGCAACCTCGACATTTTGCTTATCTCGTTCAGATTGCTGACCAGCAAACAGACGTTCACAAAAAGCCGTTCTACACCAAAAAGAAAATCCCAATTTTACGGCAACAGTCATAAAAGCGCATTTCGTTGGCAGCAATAGCCAGGTAGGCCTATATTGCCATAAATTACACAATAAACTACCTGCAGATTTTTCATGCAGGGTGCTTCTTTACAAAGAAGCAAACGGCCATGGTATTTAACGACAGAAGCAAAATCATGGTCTTTAACGAAACCACTATTATGACTTTATTTTACCTAGTAACCCTTGTCAGTATTACTAAAAAACAAAAGTTGTAAACGTCTGAGTTCTCGTCTCTTCGCAGATTTTTTCACGATGAACGCTCATCCTATAAGCCGAACAAGCGTTCAGTCTCACACTCAGGTCCGGCCTTAAGCCGATGCAACCGATGCAGCTGCATTGGGTCCCGCGCCTCTGGGGCCCCGCCCCATGGTGTTTGGGTAGATTGTTCATTTTTGCCAGATGCACCTTGCGCTTGAGGATTCATTAGAAACGCCATATAAATTTCATTGTTAACAAAGAACGCTCTCGTCAGAACTAGCGATTTTCCTCTCGAACGTTAACAAAGGTGCTCAATTCTCGTGTTAGTGCTTTACTGTATATCTGCTCTCTACCACGATCGTAACATGGTTGACTGAACACGATGGCAACATAAAATAACTGGTCAGAGGGGCCCCGCGCCCAGGTCTTGCATTGGGTCCCGCACCTGCTAGGGCCGGCCCTGCTCACACTACCAATGGATTTTGCAAACTTGTGGAAGCATTGCTACAAATTTAATCACGCTTCTTTTCACACAGTATAAGCCGCTATCAGCACTTACTGGCTTACCGCTATCAGCACTAACTGTTTCGCTGCATTACTTGCGTTCAACACTCGCATGCGGCAAAACGCCTGCTACGCTACCGTAACTTGATGTGAACCTTCGAAGATTTGTTGGCACGTTATTGTTACGCAATAAAGTTGAACAACAGAAAAATCTCCTCGTAAGTTTGCGCTACTTGCCTCTGCAGGCAAAGCAGCGGACATGAGTGAACTGCGAACTCATCATTGCGTAATATCAGAACAGTGAACCTGGCTCCTGTGCAGTGTGGGTGCCATACCGGCAAATAAGCTGTCATTGCAAGAATTAAATCAATTAATCGGAATTAAGCTGCTGATTTCAGGTTTTCTACAAATTTTTGGTTCTTAGTTCCAAATTTCCAGTGGAAAGCTGTCATGTTGATGAGTACAAATTGCATGCATTGTTTTTGTTGGATTTGGTGAAGAAACCGCGTTTTTAGCAAATACCGAAAGGAATTCGATTTTGAACATTATTACACATCAGGTAGCAAGACTTCGAAGTCCACATTCACAGTCAGGTGACAGCGGCGTAGCCAGACCAAAATTTTGGGGGGCCAAAAATTTTCACTTCAGGCGAGCAACAGTATTTTGCAAGCAGGTAAGTTCGTTCTTCTCTGGCAACTATTTTTTATTATTTAGCGGACATTTCGCCCACCTATTCATATAGGCTTCTTCAGGCAATGTTTTTAACCACATAACATGCAATTTACCAACAACAAAAAACAATGAGCAGTGCGACGTGCACAGACAAAAAGTGCAAAACCGACCAACACGCTATAGGAAATTAGTGATAGTATGCGCCAGTGAAGATAAGAAGTGTAAAAGGAAAAATAAGACAAGAAGTTGAAAATGAAACGCCGGGAGGTAACAGTATATAACAACGCAACAAAACAGCGTAAAACCTGGACAGAAAAATGCACAAAATGTTACTATTTGAAGTACAGAAGAATAGTGTGAATGCATGCGGTAAATAGCTATCAATAATAGGATCAACTGAGTAGTACCTGGTAAGCCAGCAAATGAACAAGTACTAAAGCGGTCAAGAAGAAGACAAACTCAAGTAAGTCCAGTAAAGGATAAATTTCACCCATGTTTTAAGATATTATGATAAATAGCTGGGAAGTTTGCGCTTTTATCATTCATAGTGTCAGTCTTTAAATTGATATACAAGGATTCTAAAAAATGAGCTATGTTAGCTATTTACGCGATGTAAAACGTGGGCGCAATCCCAGTCGAAAACATGGCTGCTTTGGGCTGCATGTTTCGTTAAAGCTGTTTTTTTCTGAAATTTTAAGAATATTTTTAGGCAAAGTGTCCCCGTGGTGTTCTTTCAGTCGAGTGCTCAAGCTTCGCTTCGTTTGTCCGATGTATTTGTGTTCACATTCCCCACTTGAAATTTCAAAGACTACACCTCGACATTTGCTGACGGGTACGATATTTTTCCTGAAGGTAGGATTGTGCTTGGTTTAAATGCAGGGGAGAACGGGGTATGTTCAACCATTTTTTATATTTTTGGCCAATGCCCCTTTGGTGTAGGCACTAGAAACCTAAAATTGGGGCATTTGGCAGTGTTATGGACACGTGTGACCTTAACATGACTGATATAGAAACTGGTGAAAGTGACAGTGAATCAACATTGACAAGGCAAAGTGTGCGATTTGCTGACATAATAAGTGAGGAGGAAATGGAACAAGTGGATTAAAAATTGAACAATGATAAAATGTATTGTGCAAATGTGTTAGCCATGTATCTTATTAATAATACATTATATTTTTGTTTTGTAGATAAAGCCATAAATGTGAATAAACGCAACATATTTCAGGAAGTCAAGGAATTTCAGAAACAAGAATACCAATCACGAAACTTTCAAGCAGTAATGGAATGGCTAAAAGAAACAATTGAATTGAGTAACCTTGGTTACAAAAACAAAGTAACTGCCAACTTAAAAATAAAAACCGAATATGATGCGGTTGAAATTAAAGCTAAAACGGGACATTTAAAATGCCACGTTTATGCATGGGAAAGGCAAAGAGAAAAGTAAAAAGTAATCTTGTGAACTTATGTTTTACAGAAAAATAAGCAAATAAATATGGATTTAATAAATGTTTTAAAAGAATGTCACCATCTGAGAGGTTGTGGGAGAAGATTACTACGAAGATATGGGATTAGTAACGATGTTGAGTTTACACAACCATTTGCAGAAATAGACCCTGGGATTACCACAAGGCTAATACTGAACTGGCTGACCTTAAATGCTAAGGACGGATACGAAGTTGAACTGCGCATAAAGGTTCCTGAAGAGCAAACTGTTTACAGCAGCAAAATACGCATGCACAACGGGACCATCTTTGTTCAACGAGTACGAAAAAGGCCACAATTAGTCGGTAAAGCACTACATCAATGGGAAAGCCAGGCCAACTATCAAACAATAACTTTTGAAGAAACCTGAGGAGTGTACATCGAGCTGATTTAACAAACTATCTTGAAGAAGATGGCAGTGTAATAAGAGATTATATTGAAACAATGATAACACAAAAATCAATGAATTCTCAAGAAGAAGCCGAATGCACAAATTGATCCAAACAAGCAAAAATCCGAAAAATGGATAACTTCCTACAAATGCTGCGTTACCCTAAAAAAACGATGTTTCAGCATAGTACGAAAGCATAATTGTGTCAAATGTTTTGCTATAAGAATATTATCAGTCAACAAGAAAAGTTTATGTATGAATATTTTTCATAGATGGAAATGTTTTTATTAATGGAAATAATTTTATGTATAAGTATTTTTAATAGAATAGATGAAATAATTTTCATGCAATATGTCATGCAAAAAGCAGATAATCTACAGCCAAAAATCGGCTATGTAAACTGGCAGAGCTCGGGAGAGAGCTCAGACGGCATTGCGATTCGTCTAAGGTTTTGCTGTATGGACACGACATCTGTTGTACTGATCTATGCTCCTTGATCTCGTGATAGGAGAGGGGTCAGTTGGAGATGTTCTGTCAAACATGACAAGGGAGGTGCCTGGTGAAGCAGGTTCCCTTGGGCAAAACAAAATTAAAGCAACAAGTGTCGCTGTACTAATGCAATTGTATGCAGAGATTGTCCTGACTCCGGAACCAATAATGAAATTTGTACCAGGCTGTAAGGCTAGGAATAACGTCCAAGAGTGAGACTGAGTTGCTACAACATTACTAAATTAGGGCATGACAGAATTTCATGCACCTGCCACAAGATTGCGAAAACCTAAATTTGCGTCATGAAGATTGTGGAAAAGAAGGCCTGAATGAACCAATCAAATTCGGATATGGTAAAAACGTCAGCATGAACACCAGAAGAAAGAAAGAATGTTAAGTTGGTTTTAAATTGAGATGCACAAGCATTGTCAAGCCATTTTTCTGGAAATAATTCTGAAGCCCAAATAAAAGTGATAAGACAGGACAATGTTTGAATGAGTTTTGTTTTCGCAACTGCATTGTGAGATTAGTAAGTGCAGTTGAATGTGTTGTGTAATGGCGCAGTTTGAATAGTAAACGCCATATCTGTAACTGTGTATATTGCCGTTGGTAAAATAAGAATACAAAAGCTCTGTTTAAAATTTGTATCAGTGATCCCAATGCTTGTGGACTGCAGGTATTGTTGGTTGCTGTACTGTCTCTGCTGCTGTCTGTGTGCGTGAAGGTACTGAGGGGTCTTTTTTAGAACTCCAAATGGATAGTTAGAAAAACGGTGTAGGATAATAAACTATAACTTTTCTGACTCTTTTATAACTTTTTCTCTAGCCAAGAAAAAGCTGTAAAAGTAGTTAAATCCATTTAACACATTTACACGCAGGTTGCTTGACATAGCCTTTTATATTCTTAGCATAAATTGAAAACGAAAAACATCACTTTTGCAGTTCAACTTACCCCATGCGTGGGGTAAGTTGAACCAGGTAGTGGGGAAAATTGAACCAAAATAAATATCTGTCACAAAAACGAACTGATGCAGAATGAAATGTCGGAATATTTACACTTGCGTGAACGTATTCAAAAATATTTAAATCCGTTGTAAACACATCTAACCATTGATGCATGAGGACGTGGCGGAGTAGACCTACTTTCACTTGAAAAAAATTATGTGTTTTTTGAATCCGATCAAAACATGTTTCTTTTGTCTTTTCGTCGTTCCAGTGACTTCTAGAAACGGGAGTATCTTTACAATGTCACGTTTTGAAAAAGAGCTCTCGTCACCAAACTTGAAAGTGACGGCTGGTCTTCCTGTTGTTGGGTCATTTCTTCCTCTTTTTAAAAATTCTCTTCACAACCTCCAATTATGTCACCAATAGTCCCAGTCAATGGGTGTCACATATGAAAGAGTTTTTTCCAGTGAAGCTCACAGCGGGGCAGATAAAGCCAGCGTGGTTAGGGGGAGAGGTTTCAGTAATGTTTGGTTGGTCAAGTCTCATTGCTGTGTCACTACTGTAAGGGAGATGAAGTATACATCACAACATTGCTGTGACTAAACAATGGAGGCAAAATGGCCTTAAACTGTGAATGCTGTTTTCCGAATTGTACAAAATCATGGTGAATAAAGTTACTTTCGTAGCTTTTAGAGGGAGCGATCGCCCCAATCGCTTTTTCTGATAGAAACCTTTTTGATAGTTCCTTCACATGCCTTGTCAAATCATTTTCCATTCCATCACTAAACATTTTGAGTTCATCACTGAGAGCATCATAACCATAAAGATGTTTCAATACTGAAGCCTTTCGGTCATTGTGTAATGGTACAAGTACCATCACATGGCGAAATGATGCGATAGTCACCACAAATAAATATCGAAGCTACCTGAAAAGTATACAATACCGGGCAGACTTAAGCAGCATAGAGTGATCATGGCATGAGATCTCTATTGCTGCTCTATCGTAGAAGGCTTTCCCCGCGTGCCGCTACGCAAAAAATGAATCGTTTTAAGAATCACGATTAATTTCATATTGGCTTGCAGCTTTTCAAATTAAAGTGCTTTCTGTTGCAGTGTCTGAAGCGGCTGTCATAAAATCTTCCAAAACAGAATCACGATTTCTTTTTTTGTTGGGCTATTAAAGGAATTTTTATAATTGTAATGATTAAAAACAACAGTTAACCAAATCAAACAAACAACAACTAGCGACTTGGATCAAGTGGGGTAAGTTGAACCATGGTTCAACTTGCACGACTTAAATGGTTCAACTTACCCCGAAGGAGAATTTCAACTTGGGAGTTAATTTGTGTCAAAGCGCTAATGTCCAGCTATACTAACACAAGGTGATGAACTCTGATGGACCTACGCCTTGAGGTAATAATGACATCAAACAAATATACTTTTTCCACTATGAATTATGAAACAGCAAAATACATTTCCAGTTTTTCACTTTGAGCTCACAGAAACACTTCCAACCTGGTAGCTTTCTTCACAAAATAACTTTGGATCTGAGTCATAAACCAAAATGCATTCCTAACAGGCTCCAAACAGTAGATGCCGCGCATCGGTCTCTGGACCGCTTCATTTAGCTAAAACAGGGGGTGGTTCAACTTACCCACCGGTTCAACATACCCCGTTCTCCCTCTGTAGGTTCGAAGATAGTTCGTTTTATGATTCTCCATAATTCGTTTCAAAGACTTTCCCAAGTCAGTTGTGTACGGTAAAATAATTTTAGATATAAACTAAGAAAATCCGTTGTGTTGTTTCTTCTTTTTGTTTTGAATCATCCATTTGGGGTAACGGTTCAACACAAGAGTCCGTTTCACATAACTTCATTTCGCTGTTCAGGTCCTGCGCTGTGGAGGAAAGTTTTTGAGCCCGTTCGAAGAGAGTGTTAACCACTGATTGTTTTTGTTGTGTAGGATATTCTGATCTAAAGTTGAGGTATCTATCGGAATGGGTTGTCTTATGACAGACTGCTGACAATTAGCGGCGATTTAATGGGCGTTTCAATAATAAGCCCAAAAACGGAAGACATTCTTATTTTTCTTGCTCCATAGTTAGTTGCACGAAGCTCTCTGTTGTGTTCACACGGGTGAAAAACTCGGACAAGTTTGTTGATTTTTAATGATCACAAGTGTATCATCTACATATCTTTTCCACAAAGGTGGAGGCAGTGCCATATTAGCTATGAGGCCCGTGAGGCACAGGCCTCAGGGCCCCTGCAGTCAAGGGGCCCCCAACACGAAAGCTGGCATTCAATACAGTTATAGTCTGCCTACGCACCATGGTTGTTGCCCAACATTCAATGCAATATACCAGGGTTCCGCAAATAGTAGATCGCGACACAAATTTGGGTTGGAGACCTTACACTCTGGGTCACGAAATAATTTAAATTTATATTTTAAAATTGCCATTCTCATTAGATAGAATAAATGCGATAATTTAGGCCTACTGTTTTATGTGCTAAGTTTCATACAATTTTGTGCGCGAAAATTGCTACTGCCAATATAGACCTAGTCCTAGAATTTATATTTAATTGTAGAGTATTTTCCACAAAATTATATGCTCACAAAATGTTTGGGTCGTGAGAATTTAGAACTATTTTTTGGGGACGCACCAAAAAGTATTTGGGGGCCCCTGCAATACACAGACTATGTGCGCAACAGGAAAAAACACATTACAGGCGCTTGTGATATCATAGAAGAACGGCATGGGATCTTATTCACAATACAAAAGAAAAGAGCAGGACATAAAGCAGGTGTCGGGAACCTATGGCTCGCGAGCCACATGTGGCTCGTTTGGTGGCGGCATTTGGCTCGCTTCATATTTTCTTGACACGATTGTTACGGATGAAATTTTTTCTGTAATTTTCATACAAAGCAGCAACACCATACAGCATGGTGTCAACACCATACAGCACCAGACGTCGCATTAACAGTAAGAACAGGAGCGGATTTACCATTAGGCTAAAAAGGTTTAAGCCTAGGGCCCCCGATTTTGGAGGGCCGCAAAATTTTGGGAGTAAGGGCAATTTCCAGCATTTTTGTAAACAAATATATTTATATTTTTGTTTTAGTTCAACGTAAGTTTTTTTACTATGCCGCTAATAAAAGATCTCTACAGAACAGGGCTTCCCAACCTTTCTCTGACCATGTACCCCTTCAGCATTCCAATAGATGAGCGTGTAGGCCTACCCCTGAAGTTTTTATGACAAAAAGGCTGAGGAAAGTAACAAAAATCGACTGCATTTTTATACAACTTCAAGATTTTTAGAACTACAAAAGTAGATTCCATTTTTATGTCTCAGAGTTAATTTGTTGCTGCTGTGCATCAAATGTACTCCTTGAGATAAACAATGTGCCCCCACGGGTACATGTACCCCAGGTTGGGAACACCGTCTATAGAAGAATAAGCCCGAAAGATTGAAGTGACTGACGATGAGCGCTCTCTTTTCATGGCGTTGGGAATTGGTTGTTTTTACCAATAATGTGTGGAACCAAACGCCTCGATTTTTCAGATTACACGAGGCCAGTGAGGTACTTTCGTTCTGTCCAGGTTTCACTCTTGTTACTTTTTATTGGTAAGATACGGGATAAAGGCAAGGTTAGCCCGCACTTTAGCCAAGGCTGCAGATATTCCATGGAGCAAAATACTAACTGTTTGTAATACCACCCGTGTTAAGCTGGGATGTTCTTTGACTTCAATTGTTTTGTAGTAATCTTCGGCCATTCCTTTCTACAGTTCTATGCATAGAAAGATTTTAACTACCGTCGAACTAGACACATATTGATGTATTAGTAAGGGCAATATGTAGCTTGCGCTTATTAACTCAGCAAAGTGAGCTTCACGTGTAACTTGCTTTCTTTTTTAAAAGTATTCAGGATAACGGTGAATCTACAGTAGGCTTACTTGCATTAACTTGAAAATATCGAAGCATGCTTGTGAGAGTGGTTCTAGCAAGCGAAAGATAGCCTTTGCCAAAGCAGATGCACTGCAAGCTGTTGCTAAAAAGACCAAACCAATAACCCAGTTTTGTAGTGTGCCAGAAGGGTCTATACCAGTGGTTCCCAACCTTTTTTCATGCATTCCTCCCTTTGCTCATTTTGGAACTTCTCATTCCTCCCATATTACACAAACATTTTTTCATTCCTCCCCTATTAGACGAGACTGCAAGAATATTTGATCTACAGGAGCCGAAGTCAAAAATGTGTGAAAAACCGCATCCGGAGACTCTTCTCATTTTAGCAGTAGCAGGAATTTGCTAAAATTTTCATAAATGCGTGGTTTTCATTCAAGGCACTTCTTAAGTAGAAACATTGCTGAATTTCGGTTGCATCAGTGGTTGCCAGAGTATGAATAGGAGTCGGATTCTCAAAATTTCGGACCCGGACCCGTATTAAAATATTTTGAAACAGAAGCGGAGTGGGAGTTTGAATATGTGACTACGGCCACATCTGCCTTCCGGAAGGGCCGCCAATTTAAAATAGCCTAGGGTCCCGAAAATTAAAATTAGCCTCTGAGTAAGAAGCATGTTATTAAAGAGAAAATTCAGACATTTACCATTGTTTAAAATTGTTGATTTTGTTTAAAAATGCATACGTTAATTAAGTAGGTTAATTGCATCAAGTGTTGAAAAATATTATATTGTTCTCACAGAAATACAATTAAAAATAGGTAGGTTTCATGGCTCCCTTAGCCAAATAGGCTCCCGACCCCTGGCATAAAGCCTGTTACGAAACGACGGTAGTCCTGCAACATCAGTTAGAAAGACTAACTTCGTGGTGAAGGTTGTCGTCCTTGAGTGTTGTGAGAAAACAGTGGACTCGTACCTAAGATTATTGATATCGTAAACTCAGGCCAAACGTAGCGGAAATGAAAACGTGAGAGTAGAGCAAGAAAATCGAGATGAACAAATTAAGAAAAATAAGCCATGTCTGCTGACACCGGGTTTGAGACAGGCTTGATCTCTAACATTTAGCGTAATTACAAAGAAGCCATCACTGCATAAGAATGAGTGCGGTATAACGAAGCCACAATGACGTTAAAGTCTACGTATCAAATCATTGTAGCTGTAACTGTAATGCCAATGTTAACGTTTCAACAGCCATCAACAACGTTTTAATCGTTTGTCACTGATGAGTATTGAGAGCGAACTATTACGGAAACAAGACTTTTGATAAGCTGATATATGAATTTGCTTGCAAGAAAGCACGAAGAGTACTATTATAGTTTAGTGTCTAACATGGTGGGAAAATCAGATAACTTTTTCGCATCCCTGAGTTTATGATAGGACAAACGTTTTCATTTTCGCGTTGCATAGCTCCCCTTTTCACTTGATTTGCAGAGTGTGTTATTTCACGTGTTGAACACGAGTATTATGGAGACACCACGCGACATTGGTTTTTAATGAAAAGATGGGGGCCCTCAAACAATTGTGCCTCGGGGCCCCTAAAAGCCTCATCTGGCACTGGGGGGCATGGCCCCTTTGGCCACGCCTATGAACGGGAAGGCATTTAACTGGGGGGGGGGGAAATTTGCCCTGAAACAAACTTTTTTGTTTAATTCGAATGTGGCCTGAAACCTCTTGCAAATCTGTTGTATACAGTTGAATTCGTTCATAACGGCTTCGTCTGTAATGTCATTTCGCTATAACAGGGACGGGGTAACTTGCGGCCTGTGTGAGCATTTGATATGGCCCGCATCAGAAGTTTCGTTACCCAAGTTAGAGTAAACATCGCGTCACAACGAAGCTCCATAATAAGCAGGTACTTAGATACAGGTGCGCAACCAGCTTTTCATTTCGGAGGGAATTTTCATGAAATTTCATTCGATGACGTCCTCGTGCTTATTCAACCGTGGTACAACTTTTGCGCAAACGGTCACTTTATCACAGATAAAGTTCTCTTCGCAACATTTCCGAAAATGAGAAATTTTCAGTTTTAACATAAGATGCAGACTGAACGATCGGGACAGAGTAAAAATTAGTATACAAACACCTGGTTCCGTACTCAACTAGTACAGTCATGGCTTTAGTGTGTCAAAGAAAAATTCAAATAAGACTTAAAAAAGATTTTAATATCAAATTTCATCTTTATTCTTTTAAACTTTCTCCACATGTTAAAACTGCTATGCAATATTTTGAAAATTTCGGGGGTTGAAATGCCCCAAGTACGTTAAGAGAAGACACTCTTCCACTTGTTATATAATGGTAGAAGTTTAGGATAAAATTGATTTTGCGGCTCGCCAGCGGTAATGCACAATTCATGCGGCCCATGATAGTAAATAGGTTCCCCACCCCTGGCCTCAATTTGGCAAATAACGTTCTTTATGCAGTCCCCTGGAGGTGCCGTTATAGATAAGCAAGGTAACTACTGAATTCAACTCAAGGGGGCTTAGGCCTATATCAAGCTGCTGACTTACCGACATCCATCCCATTGTTACAGAAAACGAGGGCTTGTTGGTCCAGATCAAAGTCATTATAACCAGTCACGACTTTGGTCCAGATTACACACTACAATAGCCCAAATTACACGGATCACATGCAAGTTAATATACACTGACTGAATACACTGTATTAAAAATTTTTTCACCGTTCAGTATTTTTGAGCAACATGCACTTACCTTAAAAACAGAATTTGTCTGAAAATTTTCATTCTATTGAAATGTTTTTCACCATTAAGGATTTTAGAGCAACTAACTAAACTTGCTCTGAAAAACAGAGTTTGCCCTTGAATTTTTCATTCTATTGAAATATTTTTTACAATTCAGGATTTGAGCAACTTCGCGCTTGCCCTGAAAATTTTCACTGTATTGAGTATACTTATTATATTCAGGATTCTAGAGCAAATTCCGCTTACCCTGAAAAACAGGGTTTGCCCTGAGATTTTTCATTCTATTGAATATATTTTTTACCATTCAGGATTTTTGAGCAACTGCACTTGCTCTGAAACTTCACCACGGGAAACTGATGAATGATGGAATGGGTTTTCACGTCGGCCGACAGTTAATCGAAGTGGATGCCTCACTAAGTGCACTTGTCGTTCCGCGAAGACGCTGCACACAAACCACGTGGAGACCCAAAGCATTTGTATTCTTCCGACAATGAAGTTTACAGTGCGGTGCGACACGTAAATCACGAAATAATGGTGCTATTTCTTCACCCAAGCGCAGCAGGAAAACTCGGCTATATTTGACGTGAAAGCACCGGAAGTTGACGATGATTGCAACCAAAGTCATTTATCTGTGATGTTATGCACGTTTGGTTTGAAGACTGACTTTGACCCTAAGTTCAACCGGTGTCTTTCGAGCCAGTAACAGAGCGTTGTTTAAGATGAATTATATCAAATGCAAATCGTGCAGAGACAGGAGGACGTGAGAGGGAAAGTATACATTGACGACGATTTTATTCACACAAATGACAAACGTACAGGACGGCGAAAATTCAACAACGTTTTCCTACACACAATCGTACTCGGGACTCGAGCTTCGCTATGCACAGTCACGAAGATGGAGCTACCTGCGAATTAACAACAGCAAAATACTGGGTTGCTCAAACTGATCAGAAAGTATATGTACGCAACGAAAGAATGATCAAACGGATTACTGACATCGCAGCGCTCACGCAGTTCGGTTAACAACGGCACAGGCCGCGGTAATCATTACTTGGGATCAACGTTGCTGGACTTGCTTTTCTTCAGCTGGGCGAACCCAACTTGGTTGTTTGCGAAATCGAAAGTGGTGTAGAACTTGCCCATAAAGACGTCACCAAGAATCCAGAGTGGACCACGGGGCGGAGGTATGTCCATGCCCAAGAAGCCGGATATGCATACCGTCTCTCCTGCCTGAGTTTCCTGAAAGAAATTTTCGAATAGTAACACTTCATTGTACACGCGGAGAAAAAATTTCAAGAAAAAGACCACTGTATTAATAGAATTTTTTTAAAACCCTGGTTGAAGCAAGGGGGCCACCAGTCATGCACAAATTTACCCACCAGTCATATACAAATTTATCATCAGACCAAAGACCATAAAATACGAGTTAAAATTGCGATCCTTGTTACACACCTCCGTGCTGCGACCAAGAAGTTTGGCGGTTATGGACTCATGGTTCAATATAAAGCGTTACACGGGGTAGAGCAAAATAACGGTGGGTCTCGTCAGCGGCAAATAATTGTCGAGTAAGGGCTCAAGTGTGTTTATAAAACATTTGAGTGCATTTGTGAGAACTGTTGAACCAGAACGTAACGACAGTCTGTGATATTAGTTGAAAAACCAACTATTTGAGCACCCGGTAGCATCTGCCCGTGGCCAATAAATAGCACGGAACTTTTCCCAATCAGTGATATGCGAATTGCTGGGGGTGTGTCATTGGAAAGCGTACCAGAATGAGCTTACCTAACAAGCTCTAAAACCGCAAACTGTGTTCTTGAAGATGTTAAAAATCTAGCGCTTTGCGTGTGGGAGTGAAGACGTTACACAATACAATACAATGAAGCAATGTTAAAAGATCCATGGTTTCCGGAGATCTGGCCCAGGCTCTCGGCTATAAACATGGTTCAGCTGAATTAAAGTGGATTGGACCGTGCGCTGACCTTCTAAATACATGCTCGTATTTTCTGAAAACCGCCCAAAGTTGCTTCAGTCGGTTGCAGCGAAAACTGAACACTTAAAAAATTTTAATTTTTTTACATGATAACATATGCCTGAATAAGTTGAACATCCTTTGAATGGTAAGTTTTCAACCATTTTTACCGTGCAAATTTATAGTCGCAATTTCTGCAAAAAAATGACCTATTTTGAACAATGAGTACATACGGACCATTAAAGACCGCAAGCAAGGCGCACTAAAATAAAGACACATGGGGTTATTAAAAACAATAATTCTGACTATTCTCAAAGAAATAAAATTATCGCAAAGTGTAAAGTAGTTTGCTCTGCATTGTTGAAAAGTAGAGATCAAAACGCTGTTGAAGATTAGTTTGGCTTGAAAACGGAAACCGGTAAACAACTGAAACCGAGATAAAACAGCAGGCTTCGCATAATACCTTCGACAACAGACATTGGTCGCAGCAAATCTACCGTGGAAATGAAGAGGCATATGCTAATTCAGGGGTTCTCAAACTTTTGGTGTTATGGAGCCCATGAAGAGATTGAACATAATTTACGGAGCCCCACAACAAATTTCTAAAAATAAAAACAAAAAAACCGAATAGCTCGCGGAGCCCCGAGGTTTCTCTCGCGGAGCCCTGGGGCTCCGTACGGAGCACTTTGAGAACCTATGTACTAATTAACCCCAAATCTGTTCAGACGCTGATTGCATCAGAAAAACATCGCGACTGACTGATTTGGCGCAGTTGCATTTAAGTCTAATTGAGTTTCAAATGAACAGAAGTTACACGGTCGACTTAGCCGATATGAAAATTTGTTTGGGAAGTCGCTTGGGTCTGTTGCAACCTTTCGACATCGATTGACGTTGCGTTGAATGTGCGAGTCACCACGAACGGAATGTGCGCGATGAACAACACCCATTTAATACGTGACGCGAACAAGCAATATAATAGAGTGATCGCGGCACGTGATCTCTATTGTTGCTTGCTGCCACAGTGCTAAGCTTTGCGCACCTGTCGCTCGGGCTTTCCGATCGCAATAAAATGGTACTGTGACCAGGATGTGAAGGTGGTGCCAGGTGCAGCCTTCACAAAAAAAGAACATGCGACTGGTACGGTTCATTGCAAGGAGGGACGTTGTTACAACCTCTCGGTTGACGTTGCGTTAAATGTACGGTTCACCACGAACGGGATGTGCGCGAAGAACAACACCGATAAATACGTGGCGCGAACAAGCAACAATAGAGTAACCTTGTCGGGTGATCTCACTGATTTCTGTTGTTGCTTGCTGCCACAGTGTGAAGCTTTGCGCACTTGCGCAACCCAACAGGACCAACTAAAACATATTAAAACTTTTATATGCTTGCTACTAAAACATATTAAAATTTTTTTCTGATCTCGTACAAAGGAAGCAATCTTTAGGGCGGCTTTAGTCACCCCTGGCGTTTTCTTCCTTGCCCATGTTTTTCGTGTACAGTGCAACAACCTGAAAGTGTACAACAATTTTCCCCCAAACCTCAACAAGTGCTTCATTTACCAACTCATAATATACAACTGTTATTGCTTGTTCGTGCCACGTATATATGGGTGGTGTTATTCTTCGCGCACATCTCGTTCGTGGTGAATCGCACATTCAACGCAACACCAAAGGAGAGGTTGCAACAGTTGCCTGTATCTTTCACCACGCTGACGATTCCAACTGGGGATGGGGTAAATTACACAACTGCAATTTCTCTGAAAAATCATGCTAGCTATTTTGGTTAGAAAATACGGTAAATGTGAAATGTTAACAACTTAAACAAAGGAATGCTGTTATTACTTGAACAGTTCATTAATTCCTCATAGCAGAATGCAAAGCCTTACAGTGTTTATGCATTCATTGATAAAACAACAACCAATCGGAAAAAGCTTCCGGGCACAAGGCGTTCACGCAACAGTACACCCGCTAATTTCCATAGCGCAATCACTCATATTGATGGCTACAGCGTAATTTGCTATGTATAAAGTTTATTAGGATGGCGTTTGGATTTTGAAACTTAAGGAGTCGTACAAGATATATAAACGCTGCAACCCACGATTCAAATGAGGTTATTTCATCGGTTGTTGGGTTATTACTTCCAAAGAGATGATATATCATCAGACAACCAATTCAGGGAGATGTGTTCGGTAAATGGTTTGGTGGCAGTCGCAAAATACGCGGAGGGATCTCTCGTACAACAGTCTTCGCCATCTTGCGTTTCACCGGTGACGCGACCGGTTTCTGGGAGGAAGCAAGAGCGCGTGACACGCGGCTTTTTTGACACGCTTATGAGTGAAGTCACGTGGTTACATTTCCGCAGCGTTGCAAAATTTTTGGCGTCACAAGCAGAATGTAACTCGTGCAGACGAAGGTGTTTGAAGATGTTTGCTGACATGGCAACAAGGTTCAAGAATCCCATAAACTTTTGGAGAAGGAATCGTTTTCGTATGTGAATTCGCTTTTCCGCAATTGTTTTATCAAACCTGCAGTGTTGCAGCAACAAACACCGAGGCACAAGTGGTGAGCACTGAACTGCGGGATAACTTCTCTTGTAAGTTGCCCTCTGTACCGTACGGAACAACCTTACCGCAAGCGTATCCGGGTAAGCACAACTCCGCTAGCGTGGACATCGCAGCACTTGTCATGCACCGAATGATAAAAGTACAACGGTTTTTGATAAACGAAAAATGAGCGGATTTATGCGAAAATATGATGAACTAACTGAATAAAATCAATCTCCATCCCTGACTTGTGAGTTACTTCAAAATACCGAATCACAAGACAGTCAGCAATGACAAGCAGAAGTAAAACTGTTCGCGTTGCAACTATGCCAATGTGCGCGCACGACTGAGCACGTGCGGAAACCCAAGAGCCATATAGAGCCAGTCTTTGAGCGGATTGCTGAGTGGGCTGAAGGACTGGTGGTGGGTTGTTCTTTCCTGTAATTGTTGGGGAAAAAGGTCATTTGAAGAGAGGCTTGCTGAGTCGATCGAAACTTTGGCTCGATCCTAACTATTTAATTATCAGATGGAGATTTACGCGACCGACAGTGAAGTATTCCTGAACGACCACCATTCACTTCTTTGCGCATGTTATGACCGCACGACCGATGCCCGCCGCTTAAGAGTTGCTGATCAACGAGCTTTGCGTTTAGAAAAAGTTATTTTCGAATGCATATAAACTATGAAGTATCTTTCGATGTTCACGTTCTTCAGAATAGGTTTGTCCCATAGAAATCCCCTTGCTGGGCACTTCGGCACGGTTTGTGTGTTGCCCGGGCAACGCAATCTGCGTGCGGCGCAAACGATGCCGAGGCGTGGTTTAATCGCGCTTTTTCGCGCACATCACACGCAAAGCTTTTTACAGAGTCACGAGACGTTTTGTCTCAACAGTGGAATTTCTTTGGCGATACTTCAGTTCGGCCTAACTTCTATTACATAGCTAGAAGCATTGTCAATGCCAATGCTTGTACAGTAGGTACGTAACAGTGGAATTTCTTTGGCGATACATCGCTATTTCCGCATAGTTCAAACAGAACGCGATTGTAAACGACCGAAACCGAAGTCAAGAAGGAAACGTAGCCGACGTACACCCAGAAAGCGTCAATTCTAGCTCAAAACATGCCTGTTGGCATTATTCACCAGATTTTCTTCAGTTGGTGTCGTACTAAAAACTCCATGGCATGTTCGCACTCATCGTGAAAAGTGTTACTGAAATAAAACACGTGGAAAAAGGGACAACGTTGACCAAAGCTCTATTTTTCTCAATATCTTCCGTGCCGTTCGACGTTGTGTCTGTTGCCTCCAAATACAACAAACAAAACGAAATGCTGCGCTTCAGCTCATCTACCATGTAACGAGCCCACAGCAATCACTGTACATACCTGCAGAACGTAGTCCTCAGGCGTTAGAACATACTGCTTGCCGTCAAGAGTGATGACGATGTTGGGCATGTTTGGAATGTTTTCACACCTGACCATCCACTGTAAAAAATACATATATTTTTGTTGCACCATGCGACACGTGCTACCATGCTGAAGATAAATTAACTAAACACACAAAAAGACTTGAAATTTTCAATAAAAACATGGCTATACCGTTAAAGATACATATATTTTTTGAAGATAACGATTTGGAAAATAACGGGCAACTTTTATGCTCTCGAGTCTGATGCATGTCGTGCTATATGATAAACAAGGAATTCACTGACATCCGGCAAAGAAGATTACCCGGCTTAATTTTTCAGTTTGGCTCAGTTCAGCTGTACCCATTTTTGTACTCCTTTCGGAGCGCCACGAGTGGCCTGCGGCGCCCATCGCCGCTTGCTTGCACCGTGGGCCAGGCGGCTGCTTTCACAGTGAAACCTGCATTGGTGGCGAGTCAATAGAAGCACCGCGCGCGAACTGTTCCCGTGCATCCACCCATCAACACCGAGCACGATACTAGACTCGTTTTTCAGGTGTTCGGTAAGAACCGACTGGAATCTAAGCATGCCTACCGGCTTTGGTGGCGCGTGTTCAACCAACTATATCGCTTAGGCGGTTCGGATTAATTTCAAAAAAGAAAAAAGTAAAATTATTTATAAGAATGGGAAATAACACGAAACGGCAAATGCAAGTGTAGTCGCTTGAAAGGCTACTCAGTTCTACGAACAGCCGGGCTGTAGCGTGAGCTCTCACTGGTCGTAACGCAACGAAGCAGCTTCAGTTGTGCGCAGTCATGTGACTACCATTCATTTCACGTCATCAAAACTTATCTTTCTATTTTTTAAAACTTCCTTCTTTCGTTTTCACAAACGATCACTAAGCTTGCAGCTGTCCTGAAAGTATAAGATTTAAGGACTGAGGATGATTAGTGTTACGTGAAGTCGATTTGCTGTAAGAGGATTTTGCAGATAGATTCAAGTTCGTCGCCTTTGTGGAGAGTAGTCACCTCTATCGGCCTTTCCCTGACCGGCATAAAGTTATGTTTTGTTGTCAACAAGAAACATTACTGGGCTGGTGGCTCAAATTAAAGATTTACGCTGGGGCAGCAGTTCTTGCTGACTGCCGACAGTTTCTACCACTGCGCCATCGCATCTATATCCGAAAATAGTCACATTGACAGCTCGACGAAACAAAAAGTAGGATATTATTCTCCGCTATGACACACTAAACAAGAAACCTGCAGTGAAAAGGTTAAAATCACGACATCCATTTTACGGCGGAGATCTAACAACGTCGACTTCAGTTCAGAATAAGGAAGCAACTGGTAAAATATTGATAGATGGTTGGTAATCAAACGCAACTTTTGCCGCACTTTTTCTTGTCTTTTTTGCAGAGTCAGCAGACAGATAACTGTGTAACATCAAAACACGTTAAGATCCCACAGCCTCTACACACCGTGGAATTCGTGGAATGTTCGACTACCAATTTCTGCGGAACATCAAAACAAAATAATAACCTTGTTGCTAAAAGTGACATAAAAGGTTTAAATGAAAACAATACTTCGTTTTACCCTTGTAAAAAAACATCAAAACGAACAGAAATCTCTTATTTGCGCATGTTGTAAGCGGGATACGATCCAACAGACCGTACATGCCATCAGTCAAAGTAGCACTGTACTCTGCAACGAGGTTTTGTCTCCAACGGTCAATTTAATATAATAAAATTAGACCCAGGGACCGTACGTAAGAAGATATGTTTATGCCTCGCAAGTGCCAAGGCAACGACGGTGTCATATTGCCACCAGGAGACTTTTTCGAAGCAAATATGATGAACTCCGTTTTTTCAGAATTAAGTTTGAACGTATTGGATCCCATCCATGACTTCAGCTCGTCAATACATTCGTTTATGGAACTCAATTTTGCTGCTAGGTCTTCGCTGCCCTCCGCTGCGCAGTCGAGCTGGATGTCGTCAGCACAGCAATGGTACAACACATTATGTCTCCGACATATTTCCTCTACTGATTTGGTGTACATAGGATATAGGAGCGGACCCAGTACTGAGCCTTGGGGTACTCCGCAAACCACAGGAAGAGTTTGAGACATCTTTCCCTACACAGACACACTGACTCCGATCCTGCAGATACGAGCCAAACCATTTAAGAGCTCGGCCTGAAACACCGAAGGCAAATTCAAGGCGCTGCAGGAGTATATCATGATCAATCACATCGAAGGCAGCAGATTGGTCCAACATCACCAAGGCCACAGTGGAGCCCTTGTCTAAGGCTGACGTTATATCGTGGTGTACACGAAGGAGAGCTGTTTCGATGGAATGGGTCGCACGGTAAGCCGACTGGTATTTGTTGAAGAGGTGGTATTCTTCGAGGTGAGGACGAATGCGGTTTGTGACCACACGTTCAAGCACTTTCGAGATAAACGGTAACTGTGAGATAGGTCGATAGTTGCTTACATCGTCATATGAGGTCGCGCGCGATGTTGGCACTGGTGTAACTCGTGCCTTTTTGACGTGAGAAGGTACTATACCTGTGTCCAAGGAGTGGTTGATGATGGACAGCAAGGTGGCAAACAATTCAGATAGACACAGCTTCAGCAGTGCCGTTGGCAAAGGATCCAAGTCGCATGATTTCGATGATGATCGGCGGATGGTAGCTTCGACCTCATCTATTGTCGCAGAAGGGAATTCCGTGAGCGGAAGTCCAGCAAAAGGTTTGTCGCGAGACAATGGATCGATTGTGTTAGAAGCCTGATTAATCCTTTTCAGTGTTGTCCTCACGTTGTTAGCCTTCTCACTGAAAATTTTACTGAATGCTTCAGAAACGTTGGCATTCACTGAAACATTGTGATTGGCACATTCGTGATTGTTTAATCCAAATAATCTACGAGAAAGATTGAAAAGTTTACTTTGATTACTTGGAAGTTCATTCAGTGCTCTTTCATAATAATTTTTCTTCGCGGACCAGATGAGGCGTCCCACAACTCCGCACTGATCCTTGTACATAGCCCGATGTACAGCTAATCCGGTCTTTCGCCAACACCGTTCAAGCTTTCTTCGAAGGGTTTTTGCAAGCCACAGTTCTTTTGTATACCATGCTGTGTCTGGTCGAATGGCTACGACTTGTGTTGAGCGGGGCATGCAAGTCGATGGTATCACTACACGCGCGTGTATATATTTCGAGGGACGCAGCGTCGTTATGGGGTAGGCAAGTTTTTAATGCCGTCCGTATGCCCGTTTTGAAGTCAGTGAGGTTTATTGATGCGTATTTGCGAAACGTAACAGTTTTCCTTTGACGACTGGGTTTTATGAAATTTAATAGAGCGACAATGGCGAAGTGGCCACCAGAATAATTGCCGCTGGGGTCCGTGAGACCGGGATCAACAACAGCAACAGCATCGCAAAGCAGACGTGATGAGTCTCGTGCGATGAACAGGTCCAGTGTGTGACCGAGTATGTGTGTTGGCTCATTGACATGCTGTTTTGAGCCATGAACATCTAAGAGGTTATTAAACCTAATTACATCCGGATTATCGGGAACGTCTAGGTGCAGATTGAAATCATCAGTAATAAGTATATCCCGAGAGTTTGGTATATATGCATCTAGAAAGATTGACCAGTCGTCAAAAAAGTCAGATGTCTTCAGACCGTTCGCACGTAAAGGAGGAGGGCGGTAGACAACGAACAAGTCCACACATGTGTCCTAAAGACAATTGTACAGTGCATATGTTCGAACTGATCGAAACTGTGCGTTTTGCCACTTTTCACTTTCAGATTGCTTTTGAAAAGCAACGCAACGCCTCCACCTCGGCGACCTGAGGATCGTTAAACCTGTAGTATGTTGTACCCAAGTGGTACCAGATCATGCAAAATCTGTTTATTTGTTTATCGTTGTCATTACCAAGCCAGGTCTTGGTGAGGGCCATGATGTCCACGTCTCTCGATATTATGAAGTCAGCAATCGACAAACGTTTGTTTGCAACGGAGCGGCAGTTCAGGGTAACCATCATGATCATATTTGTAGACTGTTCTCTTCTAAAGGCCGGCTGACGAGTTATATTTACTTGCACCAGATTACGCTGATTGGCAACCGGCGGTTTTCGCACCGAGCAAGCTGGCGTTGGAGACATGTACCTCTGACGGATTTGTGTTGTGATAAATTCACCACAATAAACAGGGACTAAATTTCCGATCTGGCAGCCTCGTGAGCGAGTTTGGTTACATTGCCCATGCTTTGTAATGATTACAGCAATTGCCCGAATCTTACGCGTACCTGATCTTCTGCCTCGTCTTGTTGGTGAATGGGCGCTAATTTCCACATCCAGCTCTGTTATGAGCTTTAACCTGACACTGCCATATACAAACCTACAATCATTTTAAACCGAACAGTCGTTTATCCAAATTATATCGCACGTGTGAAATGCATGTAACTGTTACATTAATATCTCTCCACACGGCAGCAATAAACTAAGAAGCCCTGCTTGGAACAAAGGGCAACAACGGCAGGTGACTGCAATATGAGTTAAGTTCGCATCAGCTCACCTCTTTGCATCAGGCCGCAACAAGCAAAAATTAGTAACCTGTAGCCACTACTGTTTTGTTAATTTCTCGTGGATTATGTTTGTCCGATTAATTTGTTGCCCCATAAATTGGCCAAGTCGTTTGCAGCGTTTCCGAATCGGGAGTAAAATGAATAGCCCTACTTAACATGTTCGTTAACAGTTTTACATTATGTACCGTCGCAACCGTGAAAATAAATGGCACACTTTAGTGTGGGCTTTTTTCATTAGCGGTGTTACCCTGATTTATTGATAAGCAACCTTACCCACAATAGGAACTTTATCGGTTCCACCATGAAAACAACTTCACAATTCCTCGAACAGTAAACAAATGTAATATATAAAAAAGAGTCATACTCGATAAAGTATAAAATGATTTTATATCTTAGATGTTCAGAGCGACGCCTTCTTATTCAGCCGCAACCAACTCTTCATGCGAAAACCAGTTTTACCTCGCCTTCAACGATTGGTATAGCTCCAATAGCTTTGTTGATCGCAGTAATCTCAGTCGTAGGTCCGGCGAGAAGAGAAGTTCCCGAGTCAACAATGGCTTGACATCCTTTGCCGCACAACCTTGTTTTCTGGCTGTCGTCTACCTGGACGCTGTCCATCTTTATCTGCCAGTAACCCTAGCAAAACAAAGACAAAGATAATACTAACCGGCTTATTTACCTGCGTTAAGCATATACGTCAGCCAATCTTTGTAAAACATTTGTTTTCGTATGTCGTGTAGGACAGCTGATTGTATGCCATTTACCATGCAAAGCATTTATTTTCAATGCCATCAACTCTAGCATGGTACTCAACATGTCATTTACTTTCCCGCCCGTTTTTCGTTTTTGGAGGGTCGCAGGGCAGCAGCCCCAGGCCAGGAGGCATGGAAATACCTTCCGTTTTTTTAGCAACTTCCTACAGTTCAGCTGGCTCGACACCAAAGACGGGACCAAGCCACGTGAGAGATGTAATCACGCCACCTAGTCGGGCTCTGGGTCGCTATCCTATGGGTGTGGCCAACAGTGCTCACCACAAGTGGACTAGCTGGCGCACAATTTTTTAAGGGAAGGAATTGCCTGAAGGGCCAAAACCGATGCTGTGAGTAAATATGCCATCACCCACCAAAGGACGTGCAAGCACTGCGATCGTTTCTGGGGTCGGTTCAGTTTTACGCAGTTTCTGGTGTTCACGAATGTTTACACCTACGAAGCTTTATGATCCAAAAGACACCTTGATTTTCTTAACATCTTGTACAAGATCACATGTTAAGATACACAACTTCAACAAGACAGCACTCACACGCTTACCTCAACAGTAACTTTGTGATAAGTGAAGCTTCCTGTAAACTTACTAGTATCTACTCCACCAAGAAACAGCTCACCCCCTTCAACCGAACTGTTTGGGTGTCTGCAATACGAAATACGCATTGAATCACTTGCGTAAATGCACTTTCAGAATCGACAGAAGTATGCAATTGATCGAAGTTTGATGTAGCAGCGCAGCTTCATGAAAACGTACAGTTTACTTAATTGGCAAATAAGTTCTGCTCTTAAAGAAAAAAAAGGTCAGAAAAGAAGCTAAATCCAGATCAGAAGCACTTTTTCTTAAGTTACACATACCTGTTCAGGTAGAATGAAAATTGGTTCTTAGCCAACTGTCCCTGTGAGAACATTTGGTTAAACACTGGTGTAATATGATTAACAGCAATGGACGGGTACCCCATTCCTAAAATTCCATCAAATTTTGCCGCAACAAACGTAACTCCCGGTTGCTGGAGTGCTTCCGCAAATATCTGGTCTCTGCTGACTATGCCAGCCACCTGTTGATTACAAAAATTGAGATCACAACTGTGATACGAATACAATCTTAATCTTAAATACAACACAAAGCCAGATAAAAAAAGTTCAGCAGGTGGAATCATATTGTTACAGCTCGTTCTTGTAAGACATTTCAGCCACGTAAGCCTGAATTTCGCACATACTGTCTATCGAAATATATACACACAGCATACATATGTAATAACCTATATTGAGTTGCATGTATTGTGATGTAAATATAATTCGGCTAAAATCTTCAGCAAGACTTATTTCAATGCGCGCTCACTAGCACAAAACTATGCTGATGTTGACGTTTATCCACACCGCTTCGATAACAAAAGCAACCAAATTTTATACTCGAGAAGTCATGCTTTGCATTGTTTTGCAGAATAAGGAAATTATTGTTACAAACTAACAAAATTCAACATGAAGCTTCGAATCCAGTTGTTGTTTTTGATGAAATCTGCTACAATGGAAACAGCAGTATGACTAAAGCAAACCAACAGTACGTGAAGCAAAGCTAAGTTTACATTATACCAAGCGAGACCGCAACGACGGATTGAAAAATCACACAAGTGTTGCACTTTTGCATGGATGCGAATACAGCGTAAGTTCAATCATTAGTCCCATTCTTTTCGGCGATTTTTTTTCAGCAGACCTAAGGTTAGAATGCTTTTCTGGTTATTTTTTTTTAGATGGACACATCCTGTTTACATTGCAGAGCCGAACAGAAACATTTGTACTTACGAAAAACGTTAGCTCACATTCCTATTTCCTTAAAACGTGCAAAAAAGCGGTTTTAGTGCAACTAAACTCTACGATACTTAAACCCCTACCTTGCCGTTCATACGTAAAATCAAACAGACCCCTACGCAAGGTGCGATGACAAGGCGTAGAGCATACATCCTACGTTCCGAGGTTTACTTGACAACAGTAAGCACGTTGTCAGATCAATATAACACCTATCCCTATGTTGCTATCGTGAAATTTGCCGTTCACTCAAAAGATCTGTCGAAAAACCTTTGCTTCCTAGAAGCCATCCAGTCACATGCGGTAGTATTGATTAAATGTCAATGCAGTTTCACTTAATGTTCAGCTATGAATGACACAAGCCGTAACGCATTTACCAAGCAGTTAAATCTTAGCGTCGTAGTTTCAGCTGCATTGTTTCCATTGGAAGGGTTCAACTTTTCTCCGAAGAACTACTTTAAAACTGACTTTATTTAAAATTATGTCGAGATAACCGAATGGATCGCTCAACAAAGCTAGCGTTATCTCCATATAAAGTGGTTGCACAGGCAATATCACAAAACAAACACATACAGAAACGCTATCTTGACTGCAATATCCGCTCAAGCTTCCGCTGCCATACTGAATCGCAAATGCTGTTCCATTTTTGACATAGGTTGAAGATTTGGAACCGTCATACTTGCGATGAGTCACTGCAACAAACATCAGAAATTGGGCATAAAAACTATGTTTTTACAGAAAAGTTCAGCTGAGGCCCATATAAGTTCAGTAACTGTTGGGGATATGATTGAAGCAAAAGTGACTCTCATAGAAACTAGACTGCTTTAGTGAAGTCTTCAGTGACGGAACAAATGAAATTTAAGGTGGTAGTTTTCATGTTGAAGTTACTTCCAATTGGAAAATGTGATCTTACTAGGTCACATTGGCTCGCAAGCTTCCAGCAACTGTTGCAATGCGACGTTTCAACGCGGCAGTCACGGTTTACGCTCACCGGGCTGATTTCGCGATCTGGGAAGTTTTTGTCAACAGAACCTATCACTAAACCACTGTTGTAGTTCATTTAGGCAACTTCGCAAAGGTAGGATTGCTTTCACTATTGTGAGCGAATTATTTTTTTAATCTGGAAATACTACATGATTTGTTTGTTAAGCTGCTCCTGCATTTGCAATGCAGAACAGTAGCAAAATCCAAGTAAGTTATACAAAGCCCGCAGAAGGACGACGTAGGCATTAGAGGCATAGCAAAGTTTGAGAGTTAAGTTGGTTAAATAACAAAGGAAGTTATTTATCTGTTTTTTTGCTATTACAAATGCATATATTTTCGTGCCACTGCTCCCAGCTGGTGGAGAAAGTGCCAAGATATTCTGCAGTGCCACGTTGCAGTCATTTCCACGAGATCGGAAATGTGTCTCCCATCTACATACCGTAAATGCACTGCCTTTAAGTTACGCACAGTTTGATAGTGTTCATTAACTTATTCACTGAAACACTTGCGCCACTTTTTTATGACCAACGAAATACGCAACGCCTGGCTACCATCCCCAACCGCACGTTCTAATTTCACTTCTTGTCTTAACGAGGCGTCGAATGTCAATCCAGACACACTGGCTTAAGAGCAAGTTGTCGACAGGTCAATAAATTTAGCTTCACTACGATCTAAATGTTTTTACTTCACTTTATAACCTTCTGACTATGTATAAGAAAACATTGGATATGACCAGGTTTCAAAGCAATGTGACGTGGTTAGCTTTTCCAAGCTTTTCTCCATTCAAAATATTCTATGATGATTTCTGCATGTTTTATGTAGCTAAACAATCACATGAATATGGCAATTATTTTGAAATATTGTATACTGAAGAAATTGCAAGCCTGACATCCTAACGTCAAATTCCGCAAGCAATCCAACCAACATCCAGCTGCTACATTGCGATTTTGACTTCATACAGGTTACACCAGACAAGGGCACGCTTTTTAGTTGGCAAAACTGTGCTGATTGCGGAACTCACTCGGTAACTTAGAACTGGCCTGCACAACTCAGAAAGCCCGAAGGGTCAAATTGATCAAGACAAATTTGTCGCGGACAGCAGAAGTTTATTTCGTTGTAGTTTGGAATGAATTCTGAAACGACAATAAATCATCCGAAGTCGGACTTCTGCAACATCTTCTGCAATTGAGAAAGCTCTCGTGGGCTGCAAGAAAAGCTCTTGCGGGTCGATGTTGCCCGTGGGCCGTATGTTGTGCAGGCCTGGCTTAGACTAAAGAATTCACAATGATCACGTGATTGTACCGACGGTTGTGAGTTTGTCACACAATACGACAGCGGAAAGGATGTACTATTACGAAACGACTTTGAAGTGTTGGCCAGAAATTTGAGACACCTGGTTTTAAATATCACGCATGTTATTTTGCTTGATACCTTTACACTTCAGCTTTGTAATGTGCTTTTTCTCGGATAAAAAATACTTATAGTGGATAGCAAATAGCCACATTACATGCAGCATGGCACTACATCACACGTTACACAAGAGATGAATTACGGCCGTTTTGATTTGTGAATTTGCTCCAGCCTAATGTAATTGACTCGACAAAACGCAACAAAATGTAACTAGATTTGCATTTGACCACAAAACAGTACCTTGGCAATTCGAAAACTATAAATGAATTTTAGATACGATTCGGACTATTAAATAAACTCGGTCTCAAAATCCAGATAGTTCCAAAGAGAATCAGCGAGAAAAAAAATCGTTTTGAAACGAATGAGTTCACAACTTTTCACAAGTTCGGGGTAACTGGAGCACGTGATGTTGGTGGACCTAACTGCAACGTCAACGTCAGGCCATTTCGTAGAAAAATGTTATGAAATATTACATACAAACCTTGATCGCAAGCCTGCACAAGAGAATTTCTTTTAAAGTATTCAGGCAAACCACCACTACAACATTATTACCGACTAAACTAAAATTACAACACCAATACCACTCAACACAAACAATCTTGAGGTGAACTCAGAGCCAAAAATCAGAGCACAAGACAAACTATTCGTGAATAAGGTAAAACTTAAACAACATTACAATCGTTAAGATCTTAGCTTTTTTTGCGCTTTCAATCAAAATGTACATTATTACTTCGAAAACAACAAATCGTCTTAGAAAACATAGCTATGACATGTACCCAACCCATTATATTTTTCAAAATATTGTATGCTGTGTGCTTTGCAACGTAACAAACACTCGTTTGTTGTTCACAGACGGAGACCTACGATTGAGGCACATACAGCCATGTCGGTCATTGGGGTGTTTCCCCAATTGAGTGGCTTTATTTAGGGAGGACGATGTGCCACGTGTTAAAGCTACCATGTTCGCAGCGTGGTAGCTTACATACGAAATTAAACAAGTTCTCTTGCGTTATCGCTTACTACACGCAAGGCCTGCGTGACCGTGTTGGTGTTCTTTGCTAGCGTTGGTTAGCGCGTGACGCCGGCGATTTAAGTAAAAATCTTTTGAATTTCTTGCTTTCCTATAATTCAAAGCTAACATACTGTTTTGCAACACCAGTGTGTTGCTCGACTTGTTCGCTGCGTTTGTCGAAGTAAAATGAGTTGAACCCACAAATGTACATGAAAACCGATCGGTAACTATGCCTATACGGTACTCCAATGACTGAAACAAGCTGTCTTATTCTTCTACACGTAGTTGTTTTTCACTATCTGTAGCGAAAGATTATTTAATTAGGAATTATTTGTGAAGTTTCAACTTCAACCACTGTTAAAAACTTCACATGTCTCATTGAGTAAGCACAAAAGAAATATTACTGCTGAGTTATTATGAAGTTTTTCTGATTTACTAAAAAGTTGAGTTAACGTTGTTAAAAGACAATCTGTTGAAGCAACAATTGCTAAATATTCAAAACATTATGGCCTTTGTCAAATCACTACTACACATTCAAAAGCAACATACAGCATGCAATATCTGACACAGGGCAGTGGATAGAGGGAACCCACAAATTTGATGAACCAGTATCAAATACAACAGTGAAGGGTTGAGGAGGTGTACCAATTGAAATCTCACCATAATACTGAGCCTGCAAATCAAAATTAAATGTTAAAACTTAATCTTGACATAGAACAAACTTATCCAGGAAACTGCATATTTTGCAATATAAATAAACATTGAATGCTATAGACAAAGTAACACATATATAATATATTACTGTAAGTCATAGGGGTGTTCATTCATGGTATTTATCACTTATCATATCATAACCTCCAGTTCAAATACAGAGAATCACAACATAAAAATAGCTTGAAATCACATGTATGAAAGGTTTTGACCTTCTGTTAACTATCACAACCTCTGCACAATTCTGCTGTCAAGATCACTGTGTCCATAGCATCTGCTATATAAGCATAAAAAAACATGATTCCAACACCAACTAGTATATAGCTAAAGAATTCTCAATAAATTTGTACAAAAATACAGCTCAATTTAGTAATTTTTGCAGAAAATATAAAAAACAAAAACAAAAGGTAAAATATTTTCCAAGGTTAATAGATGAGTAACTCTAGTGACAAAAACATTGGCATCATCTGACTGTAATGGGAGTAAATATTTTTAATTATTTTTTTTCCGAATACATTTCTTTTTTTTCAAAATGAAGTTCAACTTCAATCGTTCCTCGTTACCATCGAGTCAGGTGGTTTGACACATGCTTGTTTTTTAATGCCTTTAATGGCACCGGACTACTGGTATCACAACTTTGCAGAAAACTGACACACTGTTCCCTGTGCTTAACACTTTAAATGCCAAGGTATGTTACAGAATGTACTTCACTTTTCCTTCTTGCCAAAAGTGCAATGTTATTCAAGCCTTTTGGTCTGGTATGAGTACTTTCTGAAACATCTGAGACCCCTTGCTATCGTTGCACAGCATAGTATGCATACTCAGGGAGAGACTTTTTCTTTTCTTTTATCTCAAATTGATGCGACGGTTCTCTGGAGGGCTCCTTTGCCTCCAGGCATGGTGATGGGCAGGACCATGAAAGTCACTACGGTTGCTTTAGGTTTTGAATTTTGGCCAACTTGGCAACTCACTGTGTTGGAGAGTTATTTAAGGTTAAGGACTCAAAAGAAGTGGATTTGTCTAGCTTCTTTTTAAAATAACAAGAAAAAATGCGTGGATTGGCTCTTGGGTTTTTTTTCAGATCTCCAAAATGACCTTGGGTCCACATTGTGGCATCACACTGTCCCCCACAAATGCAAATCCTAAAGTACCCAATTTTATAAATTACAAAGTACATGACTTTCTGCATCTTTTGATGCTTCGATTAGCTCTGTAGCACTATCTGCTGAGGAGTTACGGCTACAACAGCACATGCCACTCAAGTGGTTTTCACAGTCCATAAATCGATTGCAAGTGCCAAAATGTTCAATCTGGATACCAAAACCATTGGAAATTGTTTTTTGACAATAAACAGTAATTGCAATCTTCTTTCCACTTTTTTAAAAATGCATTAGCAACTATTTTTCATATTAGAGAGGAAATTACCAACAGCCAATTTTGTGCAACAAAATTTCACCCAAATTTCCAAATATGGTGGCAATTAACATTTTAATTGAAGATATTCATTACATCCTTCATTACACTTCTTTGATGTACATGTATAGTTGAGTCAGTGACAACTCTGGCACTTGGGCTCAGCCTGAGTCTTCTACTGCGGTTTATATTATAGAACGTGAGCTTGCTTACTTTGTATATTTGTGCCACCACTCGCTTCACTGATTATAGTTGATAACTTGGGCTCTTTGCATTGGGCCTTATCAGTATTCATGTACTGTATTTTCATTTCATGTCGGGCCTTTCAGATGGCTACGCTCTGCTTTTCACCTTTTTTTGTAGCATTTTCCCGAATACATTCACCTGTGCTTTACTTTGGCTCATCTGTTACAGCCCAAGCTGCCCTCTGCAATTTAAATTTTTTTTCAAATATAATTCATATCAGATTGAACGTTTTTTGAAGCAGTGGATTTGCATAGAACAATAAAGTCCTCATTAGAGAATAATTTCAAACAAACGATAAATTGTGCAGCAACTTGGGCTAAACATGAATGAGCCTAGTACACAGAGGTTTACTCGGGCTCATCTGTTGGAGCCCGAGGACAGACCCCATTGGAGAACTATTTCAAACAAATAATAAATTGTGTAGTAACTCAGGCTAATATGAATGAGCCTGGTACACAGAGGTTTACTAGCTTCCCTTTGCAAGTACCGTAATTATTTTTGCAAATATAAATCACATCAGATTGAATGTTTTTTTTGAAGCAGTGGATTTGCATGCAACATTTAATTTGAATTCCAATCCAATAGACAGTACCCATTCCAGAATAATTTCATACGAACAAAATATGGCCAGTAACTCTGGCTAATATGAATGAGCCTGGTATGCAGAGAACTGGCTTTATCATTGCTCTGTGACGTCTGTTACATAGCAATGGACAAGCCCTCACGAGAACTTATCATTCACTGTTGCATACTAGCGTCACAGAGCAACAATAGTGCCAGCCAGAATGAGGGAAATTTCAGTAATGCAAGCCTCGAACAGTTGCATTTAGTCAGTATAAAGTGCATGGTGAGCCCTGAGTGATGCTGTTGACCTGGAGTTGCTCCCGAGTTGATTTATATAAAACATTTTTCAAATGTTGATTTCACCCAAAACTGGTACGCAATGTAACCCTGACGAAAAAATCACAGGCACTTGCATTCAAGTTTTAGCACTGACATGTAAACATCAAGTTTTAGCACTAACATGGAATCATATTGCAACAGCACACCAAATACTGTTGTTCAAAGTAATAGAAATAGCAATGAAATGCTGAGTTTATTGCACTGAATGACAAACGTGCAAAATGGCAGAACACCAAAAACTTTGTTTTCAAGTTGAGCAAACTTGTAAAAGGTCAAGAACAATAATGATTTTTAACTTACATCCAAATAATCTGTCAAAGGTTCAGGTGCTCCATTACTGGTATCAAAACTATTATACTTTGTGTTCGTTATCAACTTTGACATATCTGTATGCTTCTCTCTCATCAACTGTCTCACACTCTTGGTTTTCCGAAGTTTTATCCTGCGTTAACGTAACATGAAAGAAAATTAAATAAATCTCCTGAAATGAAATTAATTTATACTAGTCAAACACACCAATGTTTAACACATGAGAAAATCATTAAAAACAAACCAGCAAAACTAATTTGCAGCTGACATAACAGAAGACAACTTTGTTTGCATCAAGAGCTTGGTCTGAATTTAGTGATGTACCAGAATCAGGATTTTTGTTGCTGGGTGGAACAGAAATTGGCCAGAAACAAAAAAATCTGTCCAGAACTAGAATTATTTTTATGCTTTGTTTGTAGCTGCAATAGATATCCTTTAGAATTCTGGCTTTTAAGAATAAAATTTGGAGGGCAAGGCATTTTATAAAAGGTATTTTGGTTTCTGCGAATAAGACTTTTCTGTTATGAAGTTTCACCACTTCATTTAAATCAAGTGTCCAGGGTTCTTACGTGATTTTGATTATAAATTGAGACTTTTTCAAGACCTTTTCCAGACTCTTATCAGACTTTCTAGACTTAAATTTTCTGAATGACCTACCCAGGTCAAATACAGGCACTATAGTATTTAACCAAGGCTGCAGAAAATGTGGAAACTGGGAAGGAGCATTACACTCATAGCTGGAGCTTAATTTTTTTGAATGAGCATAAAATTGCTACAGCATACATTACAGGATGCTGATACCAAAACTAGCACTTTTTAACTGGGATTTTCTGTGTTTCTTCCAGAAAGTTGGTCAGTTGTTTATTATGAACATACAATCACAGACAATCAACACTAATTCTTAAAGCTGACTTTTGCATCCTTGGCTTTGTATATGATGAAGCAATAAGTATAATTCAGTGTAGGCAACACAAAAATCCCAGTAAGTAGGGCTACAGTATTTGCTAAAGACAATACTGCAGACCTTTCGATGCAGAAAGTAACACAATATGCAAAAAAGCTTTAATGCGATCAACTTTATACCAAAAACGTTCAACTAGTGCCCAAACTAGCATCCACTCACAAGTTCACTCTGGTAACTGTGCACTCGCACCCAAAAATGCATGTGTAGAATGCTCACTCAACAGAAAATTTTAACATCGTCTGAATATCGTTCTACAGGTTGGATCAAACCAATTTCTTCACCACCGAATTGGCCACAACAATCAACGTTTGAAACATGACACCACAATCATTTCAAATACTGCACCCCTAGCAAATAAAAACCACTTTTCTGAATGTCGCATGCGGCTCCCAGACACCTTGTGTGGCTCTCAGCAGTCTTTCAATGAAAGCAGTAGCATAACCAGCCCAAAAATTTGATATTTTTAGTTTGGTGTCAAGAAGTCTCTCAGTGGTCTACCAACTATGATTTGGTTGGTCGTTAGAAACTGTGTTATGATTTTCCAAATGCTGGCGATTGTTGCGAAGGTTCATGTAAGCAGTCCATATTACTTAAATAAATTATCTAAAACTCTAATGTAGTAACAACTTCCTTGTAAATTGAATAGTACCCACAAAATACAAATTTTAGAAGCAGGTTGAACAAGGATCAGGTGTGAGAATATGCCACTTCACGGCAAAGATTTGCTGTTTCCATCGGCTTTGCACTCCAATATCTCATTTTTGTGAGCCGAATGGTAGCGTGGGACACTGCAGCGATGCAACTGTTGACAAGTTGAATGTGAAGCTGAATTAACCCAAGCTGATCTATGTGAACGCAGTGATAGTAAAGGCTCTTGAGTGCATTGTTTAAGAAAACAAATTCCTTTTGGACATAATAAAGGGGCGATCATCTCCAACTGGAATGACCCTCCCAAGAAGAGCCTGGGTCTGGCTCAACCGCTTCTGCACTGATGTCAGATGTTTCCACTCTTGCTTGTACAAATTGGGGTATGGCCTCCTCTGTGGCTTGTGAGTGTGGCGCAGAAGAACAAACCATTAACAAGTCGTCCTCCACTGTCCAATCCATCAACCTCCCCATGGACTGCACAGCCTGACAGTTCTAGACGATGAGACAACCGAATGGCTGCCCCGAAATCTGGCGTGGCCAAGTAGTAGATGAAAGAAAAACTCACTTAACGAAGATCTTCAAGCTGCGGCCCACAGGAAATTTCAATAAACCTCCCACGAAATTCACATTTTTTCAAGCCCTGGTATTAAGCACAATATAAATAAAACTATATCAATATTGAATTAAATATTATGAAAGTGTATGTAAAAAGATCAAGTCTGGAAAATTATTTTCTTTTTCCACACTAACAGACCAAACAATTTTTTTCTGTACTTTTCCACACTCAGTAGAAACTCTGGGTGTCATCCCACATCTTTGTTTAAATCTGGTATAGCATGACCTCTGTATGAAATCACTACTTGATTTAAATCACGATTGGTCCCACCTTAGTCTCATAACAACATCTCTGGAAAACCAATAAGTGTCAAGTGTGTTTTGAAGAGCAAAGTTAAAACATGGAGCAAGTGATAAAATGCTGAGCAAACGTGAACATGGCAAGGAATATGAAAAACGGATTGCCTTGATTAATAAAATTTGAAAAAGCTCACTGGGCTTCAGTTTGCCTATTTCTCTTTTAAATTAATCTTTGTGTTCCAGTGAAAATACATTGTTAATAATTATATTGCAGAACCACAAGTGATCTGCTAACAGAAAGTTTTAAAAGTAACAAACTAACAGTTTTAGAGTCTGCCAGAATTAACGCCTTCCTGACTTAAGCTAGAATAGGAAAGAAATCCCAATTTCTGGCCGGAAAGAAATTCTGGTAAATTCCTATTTGAATTGCCCTTTTTGGTATGAGTTTCACATAGCTCGTATGTGAACCAGCTATAAAAATGTTCTAAATTTAACATTCAAAACGAAGGCAGAATTAACTATCACTGATATTAATATTTTTTCACTGTGCCATACCCTGTTAAATTCCCAATAATTCGGCCATGAACTTTAAACCATGATATAAATTTATAAAACTGTAGACGGGTGCTCGACAAGAAAACTTGTTTAAACAGTTTTTTTTTTCATTGTACCAATTTGCATAAAATTGTTCAATTGTTTGTGCTATTGAACTCGAACTCTAACCATATCTTTTTCACTGCATTACACCTCTGGTGCTTCTATCAATGAATTTAATCAGTTTCCAATGATCCAAATGATGTCATTTTTTGGTTGTGGCCAATATTAGCCAAACTATGAGACCAGTAGATTCATTCTGCTTTGACAGTCAGATTGAGTAAAACATAACCTTAGGGTCACTTTGCATAATGTAACAAAATGAAGTTGAAGCATGATTTTGTCAAAAAATATGATTCACATTCATTTTGGCAGCATCTGTTGATACTAAATTCTGTTTTTCTGATGTGCTGTTGTATATATATATATATATATATATATATATGCAAACAAGTTTAAGTCCAATCAACTAACAAAAGCATAGCTTAAAATCAGTACATTCCAAAAAAATTTAATTGGGTAATTATCAAACGCAATACTATAAACAAACTTCATTTTTTAACCAAAGCAGTTTTAGAAACATTATTTAAAATACCTTCAATGCCCAAATATAATTCAATGATTTCTTCTAACTTCTAGCAAGGTAGTCCAACTGAGCCATTTTTTACTAGGTTCTGGCTCGTCTTGCTAACAAGATAACATGCCCCACACCTAAAATACTGATGACTAATTCATTTCATATGACACACATAATGATCTTAGGTCCAACAGTACAACCCATTTTCTATGACTAACACATATTTATTTGATTCAAAACAGAAGCTTACAGGTTTTGTAAACACAAATTTTTACACACTCTTGCATAAAAATGCATCTTAGTTAAAAAACCTAACCCAAAAGCAAGAGTATTATGAACAAATAAAGATAACAACTTCTATGAACATTGCAAATTCGCACAAAAAAACAGAAAGATACTTACACATTGGCATTGCACAGCCCAATAATTGCTATTAATATAGAGATTCCTTTCATTTTGAACAGATAAAGAAAATGCCAGCTGCAATAACATAGAAACACCACCTGCTAATTTGAAAAAACAAACACGGCATTAAAAGAACCATAAAAACACTATGTCAACATTGAAATTCACAATTTCAGAAATTTTTTCATGGAACTCATTACAACTGGATTTTCAAAATGAAATCGGTACCATCTTTTGATCATAGTAATTTGAAGAAAATGATAAATAGGGAACAAGCTCCAAAAAAACATGCCATAGATCAAAGCCATGTCAATGGAAAAAGCACTATCTCATGGTAAAATGTAAAATACTGACCAATACATCTAACCATGCTAGATGCTCTGAAGATTAGCAATGGCACATTGAATTTCTGAGTCTTTCACATTTTCCCCAAAATAATCATTTGTCGTAGCATTTTAGATCAGCAAGATTTGCTTGATTGTTTTTTAAATGGATATATACCTGGAGAACCCCAAACATGGCTTCCACTAAAAAGAAGCATAACCTAAAATTACCTTTAAAGTAGTTGAACTGGATGAAAATAAATTTAAATCAATAAAGAAATCTCATGATTTGTATCTTACCAAACCACTGATATTTAGCTTGCTTGGCCATAAACCATATATTATAACTGCTTTGTGCATATTAAACTTTATACTCAGTGCAACAGACTTTTACCTACTGCTATGTACTGTTCCTGTTACACTCTAAGTAGCTTCATCCTAGGGAGGTCTGTAGAAAAATGACTCCTGGTCTTTCGCAGCCTTCAAAACTTTAAGAAAAAGCTGCTGTTGCACAAGGTAATAGTACTAGTTTAAATTCAATGCTTTCACTCTCAGCCAATGCAGATCTACATCGGTGGTATGCTGGCCACTGTTCTCATCCAACATAAATTTATGTTTTAGCAATCAAAAGTTCCCACCAGTGTACATTTATGTTTTTTTAAATTTGTTGCTAGAAATGGTCTAAAAATGTGGCTCTAGACCATTGGTTGCATCGGCATGCTGATATATATTGGCCGATATGGTGATGTATCATATCAGCAAAATTATGCTAATATGTATCAGCAATATTTGCTTATGAAAACCGCTACGCAATTGTTCTGCACAAAGTGTTCAGAAACCCAAGTTGCTACTTTGTCTTTGATCAATGCAAATTCTCTGCCTGTTTGCGTGCAACCCTGACAACATCAAGTTGTGCATAATAAAACTGATGGGCAATCATCCCGATAAACTGCTCATGATGCAACATTCACTAACAGGTTTTTGTGCACAGTAAACAAATGACTGTCCCTGAATCAGGGTTATGTTATGTGCTGTGGCGGTTGACTGTTTTAGTGACCCAGGTTTGCACTGAATTCAATGTTATATGGTTCTTCATCACAGTGATATGCTTTTTGTTAGTAATGCGTTGCACATTGTCATTTACCCACTCTTGAGATCTGAGCGTAGGCATATAGGCCTACACTAGGGAGTACTTTTATGCAACACACATTTGCCTGTTTGTAAAAATTGCTAAAGACCACAGCAGCCACCATGGATGAAAACATCCCATAGTAGTACATGAAAACATCTTGTGAGTTGGTTTAATATGCATTGTAATGTATCATTATGTGTGATACTCAAGTATGTACTTTCCACGATGGGTGTAAGCAAGGAATCGATCAGCAAATTTTTAATAGGAAATCGATTTCACATAAAATAACGCATCCTCAGTCCTTATTCAAACAGAATCTTTTCCGTAACTAAGTATAACTAAGACGGATTCCGTAACTAAGTATGTGTGACACTGTGATGGTCAATACAATATGGTGCTGCTGAGGCAGCGTTACAAAATTTTTTTGGAGAGTTACTCAAGCTAATACCTTATTTGATAACAATACTGTTCTCTTTTCTGTTTCAAGCACATATGGTAATTTGTTACTCAAATATTGTTAAACTGACATGGTGCAACTCTGTTTGATGTTCAACTTGTTGGACTTCCTTTTTGGATGGATTCCGTAACTCTTTTTGCATAGTATGTAGGGCAAGTTTTGCAACTTTTTTTACAGCTTTGTAAATACTCAGAATTTATGTGGCATGATGTTTTGAGATGGTTTCATGAATTTTATATTGCAACTTTTTTCTTTTTTACATGCAACTTTTATTAAGTATTTCACAAAATGTAAAAGTGTGATTTGAAAAACATGCTTTAAAACTATTTTAGTGTATATGTTTTCTTTGATGACTGATTTGAACTGAATAGTGACATAAAAGCAATTGTAGAAATGACCTGGCCAAACATCAGTCCAGAAATGCATGCTAAATAGTTAATTTGCCAAGCAACTTCATGCAGTGTGGAGCTTAGTTTTAGCATGCTGTGCAAACAGTGGGCGAAAGATTGCCATTTCTAATGTTTGGAAATATTTAGCGTTTATGTAAATAAATTACTTGAGTAAATCGCTGTTGTTTAAAATGCTTGTGCATAAATGCAACTTTTTCATGATTGTATTGCAACAAAAACTTGCCCCAATAATAAGTAATCTTCATAATTACTCTTTACTCTCATGCTTGTGTTATTTGGATATTTTATTGGTTATCTATAAGGCAGTGTCTAGTTTACCTCATGAGGCAAAAGCTGTGCTTGGGCTATTTTGCTTTTAGTTCAATACGATTGGTTGAAGTGGTAACATGACAAGTACAATACACAAAAAGACAAGGGTTAGGGTTTAGGTTAAAATTAGGTATTAACCTAAGGTCCACACAACACAGACAAGATGGTACTAAGAGCTTGCCAGCAATGAAACCATGACAACACTTGTCCATCAGACTGAGGCATTATAAATATTACGAGTCAACTAAGCAGGTCATGCGTTCCAAACCTGTCACGTGACCACTTCAATCGATTGTGATTGGCTAAAGGTAAAATAACACCAACAGTGTCTATTTTGCCTTTAGCTATGTTTCGAGTAATGCCAAAATATCAGAATTAGCATTGGTTATTGGCAATGAAAACATCAGTACTGGCCCAGAAAGCCTTATCGGTCAAGCTCTAATACTAACTGCCCGCCACTTGCCTTTGTTACAATGCATAGCTAAATTTGATTCTTGCTGAATTTCTAAAGATAAATTCATTTGATGTTTTTTGATGAATCACATGCATAGTAACCTTTATTATTAGGTAGTGACTATTTTGCCACCAACATTATGGTGGCAACAGATCAGCTAGAGCTATTGTGCCACCAGTCAAAGATTCGGTCTCGTGGCATGACACAAGTTGAAGAAAAACATCAGTTTGTCAAGCAATCGCCATGCTGCTCGTAGTGTAGTGATTATGCTCCAAGTCTTGTATGCCATTGCTTTTCGATTCGAATCTCACCTTGGCGACTTCCTTTTCCTTTTTAAAATTTTATCATAACTTTCGGTTAGCATTCGTGTTATGATTTACGTTCAGCAGGGGTTAGTGTTAGGGATTAGCGTTAAGGTTAGCATTTGAGATTAGCATTTAAGGTTTGTGTTAGGGTTTAGGGTTAGCATTAGGGTTTGGGGTTAAGGTTAGGGGTTAGCTTTAGGGTTTATCTTTTGTGTTTACTTCGTTTCTGCCAAACCTATTGCCGCTAGCATTTTGGCGGCAAAATAGACACTGTCTTATTATTATTATTAAAACCTATGTTACAGCAGTTTTATCCAATTAGGCTAAACATTTTTGTAGTTCTTTGAATTTGTGACATACAGTTACCAGTACAATAGCCTAATTAACTTAGTAAGTTAATATAATACAATACTGTGCTACAGCCTGTACAGCCACATGGGTAAACAACTGGTACTACTGTAGTAGTCACTGCCATTCCTAGTGCCAGCACATATAAACAGCGTTAACACTTCGAGAGCCAGCATACATACGATATATATACCTAGATTTCACCCTAAAACCAGCAGTTTTTGGTTGCCTTATCAACGCCATAGCTCCTCTGCCGATTGCACTAGAGAGCTGCTCAATGGCTCAAACGGATCGGCCAGTCTTCTGATCTGCACTTGAAAAAAAGTTTTTGGTTGGGGGTTGTGGATTTTTTGTGAGTGACGTCATAAGTGATGTAGTTTTTGGGTCATTTTGGTTCATGTTACCTGGCCTAGGGCCCTACCGCTAAGCAAAAGTATTTCGCTGAAGTTTTCATTGGAAACTAGGCTTGAGTCCAAGTCTTTTGAGCCTTTGAACAACTTTCCATCGTTTCTGGTTCAAAAGTTATGATCTAAAATAAACAAATTAATCAATTATCTAATTAGTCAAATATTTTTACTAACTTACATCACAACTTTTGCACCCGAAAGCCCAGCAGGTCATCCAATGCATCAAAAGACTCAGATTATAGCCTAGTGTCTAATAAAAACTTCAGTGAAATACTACCATCCAACGGTTGGCGCTCAGGGCCAGGTAAGTGGGCCAAGGTGGCCTAAAAGTCTTCCACATATGACGTCACCCACAAAAAATCCGCACCCCAACTAAAAAATTTTGTGCAGACTAAAAGACTGCCGCGTCTTTTGAGGCTTTGACCCGGTCGGTAATGTATACCAGACCGGATAAATTCCTGCCCAACGCATCATGCGTTTCGGTGTATTTTTTTCAGAAATCCCCAAAAGCAGCCGGGTGCGAATGTGCTAACTTAATAGGTTGTTGGTCCATTCCTACTACTGTAGGCTTAGCATTTAGCTTAAGCTAGAGAAGAGCTTGCTTCAAGATTTTGTTCTGCAACCCCATTTTGCAAAAGTTTTTCTATGTAACACCTTGATGGATAGCCTAGTCGTTAATGAAAAGTGTAAATGTCCCAATACAAATCTCAAGAGGCATTTTAGTCTATGGTGAAGTTACACAAATGCACACAATCCACGAAAGTAACTGAACTATACAGTAAGAGTAATAAAACAGCCATGTTACGAAAAATAGTACAGCCAAAAAAAATTTAAACAAATGAGTTACAGAAGCTATTAAGCACAATGGGATGGATGTACTTGTTTTTCACACAGATCTGCTCTGAGATCATCCATTCGTAGATTGATATAAGACAATACAGGACCAAGGACATTCTTAACATTTTTTAAAAAGGATCAGCTTTTGGACTTGTCACTTGATGATTATTAATTTTGAGAATACTGTTTCACACAAATATCTTGTAAGAGTTTATGAATGGCTATATATCAGAAATGACTGAGCATTCATTTCTTGTTCTTATCCAAAAATGACATAAACTGTTTTGAGAATTCTAGTAGCAAACTTTTGTCATTTACAAACTCCACAAACTCATCCTGGGCATGGCAGGCGTGTGGCCTCCTGCAATTTCAATTGCGTATGGTTCGTGGATTGAACTTTTACTGAATCAAAGTCCAAAGTGCTTCTGCAACTGTGTATATAAGCTTTTCATTTTGGTTTGACACCACTCAATATGCTCTCAAAGCAGTTAGCCTAACCCTTTGTTAGACTAGACCAAGAGTTCTAAACAGAAGCATGCTTTCGTGATGAGTGCAATATAAATAAGGTAAATAATTGGTCAGTAGCTAGGTTTTAAAACAATTATGACATAACAATGCATAGCTTGTTGTTCTTGATTATTAGGCCTATCATTTGATAACTCAGGCAGACATCCTATTCCTAATAGGATGATACTTGTAGGTCTCTAAGTAAACAACTGACAGCATAAACTAAAGCACAATAACAATATTGCCTCAGTAAAAATTCAGTAGAAAGATTCACTGCAGGCCTACTTTTTAATTTATTTTCCTGTAGGCCAACATTAACAAAAATTTATATTTCGTTTGTCAAACCAATTTGTTTTCTTTGCAACCCAAATTGGGTCACGACAAGGCTTTACTTTGACTGAGAAGCCCTGGGCTAGAGTACTGCATTACTCTACTGGTCTACTACATTACACTTACTGTAGTGTACATGGATAAATAGGCCTATAATTTACAGAGAAGCAGAGGCGTTGTACAGTCAGGAAAGAACGTGTCACCTGGTATGCATTGATTGGCTATATATACTACTGTACCGAACAGCCTTTCCCCTCAGATGACGATTACTGCATTCGTTTGTGTAAGCACTTTCAGAGGTACCTAAGTATGCCGAAATGCTACAAGACACCTTCTTAAGAGCATTCAGTAGCCTACTGCGTATGGTACTGTACATACCATTTATTGGCCCAAAAATATGGTCTTCAATACCAGACGATATTAAACTCTCAACCACCTTTACCTTTAAATGGAAACTTAAGAAACACCTCCTACATGAAACAAATTCCCAACTATGAACTTTAGCAACATTTCATTTGTCTAACAAACTACTGTGATTTCTAGTATTCTGTAACTCTGTTTTATTGTATGTGTGTATTTACTTTTTTGTATTTTCTGTGTGCACATTCTATGCTTTTCGGCATGAAGTACAC
>Ga0210059_1000865_pt1 | contig 42686 bp, 25 predicted proteins | sample Ectturendosymbi2_FD_188042 | JGI IMG/M metagenome (GOLD analysis project Ga0210059, IMG submission 188042) | Ecteinascidia turbinata endosymbiont from Florida, USA - Sample 2 (SPAdes) (version 2) | ecosystem: Host-associated > Tunicates > Ascidians > Unclassified | place: Key West, Florida... | reverse complement strand
GATACAACGTTCACCTGCGTTATCCCCCGACTACACCACTGGCCAGGGTTGTAGTCGGGGGATAACGCAGGTGAACGTTGTATCCCCTGCTCTGTTCAAGGAGGAATAGTGTTTCCTTATCACCAACGTATTGATGGTTACGATTTTTTCTAAATTGAAATCCCCGTGAAAAATTTCCATCTGTCTTGACTGTAGCAAAACATGTCTTTTTCGCAAATGTGTGATGAATCCCTTCTCAGTCTTTGAAATTACACCACAGCCTATCCAGGGGCGTAACGAGGAGGGGCAAGGGGGAACGCTTCCCCAGGCATCGAATCACTGCCGGAGGCGCCGGAAAATCCCACAATGTCACAAGTATTTTCTTCAATACAGTACATTTGCTTCCGAAAGACCTCAGGAAAGTCAGGTTCGAGCATGGGGGCGCCAAACTTGCTTCTTGTCCCGGGCGCCATCTGGGTAACCTCGTTACGCTCCTGTGCCTATCGCGTAAAGCTTTGTGGATTGGCAGTTAATGGAAAAAACTTTTGTCGTTTACAAGGGATAAGCTGAACTTTATGAAAAGTAACACTAAACCGGAGGTATCTAAATGACGTCACACATGACACATCAGCGCGTTTTGATCGAAATGCTTACTCCACACATGCAAAACTGTAGCTCGATTTATAGACTTACTATACTTCTCTACCAAAACAGCTCATTAGTACAGTCTTTTCAAGAAGTAAAATAAGAGCGCGTATCGGTGCTCATGTGTTCAATCTTTCTGGAGGATGAACACTTCAGCAAATTTTTGTAGCTGTTTCACAACTAATCGAATTGTTAATAACATTCAGCAGAATTGGTAGTAAATTGTGGAAATAAGAAATAAAAACAACATCCCATGCCATCTCTGAACGGTGTGACGCAGTCAGGCGATGTCGTCACAGATGGTGGATTCAGTCAAGACGACGCTCTAGTGGCCAATAAGAAAACATAACAAAGTAACACAGTCTGCTTGGCCATGATAAAGCATGACATCAGATCCTATCATTTCGAGGCCTATTGGCCAAAATTGACAATAAAAATGTAAGGATCGCAGCCAGATTTTAAACAATTTTCTTACGCTACACCGACACAATTTTACAAAAAAAGCTGTTATAATGGCTAGGATTACCTAAGCATTTATTTTTGGTAAAAAATGTACAATTAAGGCATATAATTTTGTAAGACATGTTTAGCAACCTTTTCTGTAATTTTCACATTTTCCCCTTTTCTAAAACGGGAGGAATGAAAATTCAAAGACGAAGAATGACAAAAGCACCCCCTAAATTGACAAAAAAATGTTTTTTTCGCAAACTTAACGATATGCCTGGAATTTATTGTATAGAAACACTTTTTCCCAACGTGCACGGTTTTTCCTGCACACTGTTTGAAAAAAAACTACTGTAAATATGGACAGTAGCCTAAATCGACTTTTCCCGTGCCATTCAGTCCAACACTTATATACCTAACACAGAGATACCTGTAATTCGAAAGATGCGCTGTCAAAAAAAACTTCCTTACCATGACTAAAATGTTGTTGTAGCTTCCTTGGTTCGCGAGCGACTTATCACAAAAACGGCGCTTAGAAGCCACAGTAGTGGCTTTGCGATCCTTAAGGGGCTAATGTGGAAGCCTTGTGCAGATGTTGTCTTCGTTGCGCAATACAAGGTGTGGATTGTCCAATGTTCTGAAACTGAGTCGACTGAAGGTGGTAGCAAAAGCGACCCGCGGCAGCTCAAAATCTTGCCTTCGAAGTTTAGAAACATATATCCAAGATCGTATGGCGTCTATTCCTTCGTCTAAGTATGCTAGATCTTGACTATTCCCGTTCGTCTCAAATCAATTGCAACCATGAGTGCAGTTTTTTTTCTTTGGTGTTTGAGCAATGGAACTGTTTCTTCGTCTGAATCTCAGTCACCCTCACTTAAGCAATTTCGATGCTTGACTGCAAAAGTTTAGTTCAAGCTGGTCACACAGTTTTTCCAAGATGTTACCGAGAAAAATGACCAAAGCTGGATTTTTCTGGTTAAATCAAGACGGCGGAATGAAATTAGCTGCCATCGACCGATGACGCACTATTTTCGTATTGAGCAAACGGTGACATGAGACATGACGCGAAATTCCGATCAGCACGCCAAGGCCTCCCCTAATGCAATCTACGCAATTTCGAACACCTGGAAAACATGACATTGGTTGCCTTAACTCATAAAAAATGAAAATGTTTGATTATCAAACAATACATTTCCGCATAGCTGGCAAAGATAAATGGGCTTGTCAAAGTCAAGGGACGAGGTTCACCCAAAGAGCTGTGTTGCTAGGATGCTCTGCCCGGGCTATGCCTGGACAAAACATTCATGCATGCTTCAGTAGTAATATGTAGATCTTAAAATATGCCTGGACAAAAATACTCAAAGGTCTACATATTACTACTGAAGCATTCATGAATGGCTATATGACACCAATAGATACTCAAACTTCATTTCATGGAATTTTGCCGGAAATTTCGAAAAGAACCTTACAAGACACACTTTCTTCACTACTACAGTAGTGGAAGAAACAAAATGGCGTTCTTCAAATAGATGACCGTGAGTGAACAGATGAATGAGGCAATGGAAAAGAGCAACGCATTTTGGCTAAACACACTATTGCGGAACAAAGGCATGGGAGCTTTTATAAATGAAAGTATCTTTCACAGCTGTCTTGTTAGCGTATGTAACACCGAGGCTATAAGTATCTTTTTATGCTTTTTTACCTGAAGCAGAACGTGGTGAGGCATATGTATTCATATTATTTATTAGTACTACCCTGAACACCTGGTCATTGACCAGGTTTTAAACAACCAATTAATTCGGTGGAAATAGAACAAGCATTTCTGGAGGAAGAGAAAAAGCACTGTGGCCAATAACTGCTCGTTATCAACATAACGTTATATGAAATGACCTTATTTCACGTAATTGAAAATTCACGAGTTTTTCACAATATAAGCCAGAGGTTAAACCATGTTCCATTGTGGGACCTCCAAAAATCAACCTCAAATGTGGAAACAGTGCACTTTGCGTGAGTATTTGCACTGAATAATACCAGCCAAAAAGACGGTACTGCTACATGTTTTGTGACGAGAGTGTTTAAACTACTAATCAAACGGTCTGCAATCCGTTAGTTTAAAAGTAATATCTGATAACACTAGTTTAAGTTTTGATGCATTGCCAGTTAACTGCTAAAATGCAGCTTACAGTTAAAGTAACACAAATGTGAATGTGTTATTTACAGATATGTAACAACGGTTTTACAGGGTTTTGCACCGATACATCTTGCAGCGTTGCATGGAAAGTTAAATTGTATAAAGTTGCTCGTTGAAGAGTATGGTGTCGATATAAATATGCCATCTTCTGTGGGTTGGCGTCCCCTCCACCTAAGTATAAACAAAGACTCTGGTCAAGATGCTCGTAAATGTGTTCAATATTTGTTGGAACATGGCGCTGATGTGAACTGGTTACGTAGCGCTTCACTCTTATAATTTGTGCAATAATGTTAACAGACTGTTGCTACTTTCAGTTAAGTTCCGTTATACTCTCTGTTGTACTTCTTTCGGAGTGTCGTGAATGGTCTACGGCGCCAATCGCCGCTTGCTTGTGCTGCGGCACCATTTAGCCGGTCGAATAGTTCAGTTCAGGAATTCTTTTATGACTGGAAATCGATACTTTCGTTTGGTTCTGGCCAGAAATAATTTGATTTTGACAGACTATAAAATCAACACTTTTTATACTTTTTCTTGTTAGCAGATCTTGTGGTAGAGTAATAAAATGGTTCGCAGTATATTTAGCAAGATAAGTTGAAAGCAGGCATGGTCAAACTACGGCCAACTAAGCCCTTCAATCCAACCACCTGAACTTGTCTAAATTATCTTATTAAAGCAAACCCATTTGTCATATAGGGTTTATGAGGCTGAAGGGATCAAAATATCGTCCTCCCTTTACGTCAAGTAAAGAAAAGTAATGGGGCAACACGTAGCCTCTCCTTTTCAAGTGTAGTGATTGCTGCATGTCTGTTCATTCATTAGACCAGGGGTGGCCAAACCTACGGCCCGCGGGCCGCATCCGTCGCGCCAAATACCTTGCTCATTTTTCCAAACACCACGTTTCCGACTGTGCACAGCAGTGCAACAACAATGGCTGCTGCCTGTCACGTAAATCGCACTGTATCCGGCCCTCCAGTGAACAGGCAGTCGCGAAATCGGCCCTCGGGTCAAAACGTTTGGTCACCCCTGCATTAGACACAATGCAGTGCTTCTACACACATATTCCTGTGGTACCCCTCATGTCGCAAAAATTTGCTGCGCAAATGGCGCGACCGGTTTGTCCGACGGTATACCTTGTTCAGTTACTAACAGGAAAAACGATAAAATCCATCGCACATCGGTTGTCACGCACGTGGGTGTGACCAAACGCCGCGTTCGGGTTTTAGGCAGAACTAGCTATTCGAAAAACTCACGACAGTCACGAGTCATCCACAAATGGAGGCCGCAGTTTGTGCCCACTATGCATATGGGGAGACAAAAGAGAGCGCAGAGTGCTTCTGCTCAGGGAGATTTGAAAGCCACTTGTAAACAACAATCTTGACGTAAGCTGGTGATTGGAAATTGGAACAATTCACAATTTTTTGGAGACTTCAATGCGTTGGAAACGACGCTGGTGTATAGAAGGATGCAATCGGTCAACATGCTGATGCAAACCAAAACGGTAACGGAAAGCTTCTGCGATTGCGCAGCAACAGTGCAATGTACATCATAATAAGCACTCTTTCCAAAGTCAGAAACTTGCCCAGTACATCTGAAACAGAGATTCGTTGAGTCAACAGACACTCGATGATTTCTGTATCGTTTCAGTTGACCTGTTCAAATGAGTGTTGCATGTTCGTATCAAAAGGAGTGCACAACTATCAACCAATCGCCACCTAGTTGCCTATGACTTACGTCTGGAGAAACCAACAGGAGCGTGCAGGATTAAGAGGCCTTGAAATCCAAGACTAAAAAGGCCTTGGTGGACAAGAATGTACAAAAGTCCTTTGCAGACAGTGTATCTTCCTTGTTCCGAGAACTTCTAGAACATGCAACTGACGCAGAAGTTGAGTGGTAGTTGCTTTGAAGCAGCTGTCATTTCATCAGCTGCTTGGGTATGTGGACAGAAAAGACTCGGTTTTTGATTTGAAAAAAGTTTGAAAAGTGCTCCTTTGGTGGAAACCAGGAAGTGAAAGATGTTGACAAGCAAAGAAGTTAGTTTACGAGGCCTGGCTTCTGAACAAAACCGAGACTCCTTTGAATTCACGATACGCTGATGCGCGAAAGGAAGTGCATTTGGAAGAGGAGACACCATCACTGCCACCGAAGTCTCCTTAGCTGTCAAGACACTGAGAGCTGTAGGTTGTGATGAAATTCGACCTGAAAAAGAAGTAGGCCTACTCTGGCTAGCTCGTGTGTGTCAAGTGGCCTGACGATCTGGAAGAGCACCGAAAGATCAGAAAGCCGGGATATAATCCACATGCACAAAAATGGAGATAGGAATGATCGCATTAACAACCGGAACATTTTCTTCATGATCCACATCGTGGAAACGTAGTGCCAACTGCCTTGAAAAAAGGTACCGCGAAAGTAGGCTGGAATTAAATCTCATCCTCTCGCCTTGGGTATTTGACTCCCATTTGTATCATGTTACAGCTCCTCCTCATGGTCTACATGAATTAGATAGACAGTCAGAGCAGAGTCGAAGAGGGTGTCACTGTTGGAAGCGCAGGATAAATTGCTTGCCCTTTCTGGACGATTTTTCGCTGCCTTCATTTTCTGACCAGGGCCCTGAAGATACAGTTGATCGGTTTGCAACTGCATGCAATCAAGCAGGAATGAATATTAGCACTAAAAAGACTAAGATATTATGCCTCTGAAACTCAGTAAGTGTACGCTGCAAGTAAGTAGCAATACATTGTAAGAGTTCGAGAAGTTCAAGTACTTTGTGCTGGTATTTACGAGTGACGGCAAGCAGAAAATGAAATTTTCTTCGCGTTAGCTTCATCATTCCATAATCACAAAACGAGAGCTGTCAAACACCGTAAAGCTGTCAGCTTTCAAATCGGTCTTTGTTCTGATCCTCAAATATGGTTATGAATCTAGGATAATGACTGAAAGAGTGATATCTCAACTACAAACGACAGAGATGTGGCTTTCGCAAAGAGTTCACCGAGCGACACTTCGCACCAACCTGCTCAGCTGTGAAGTTCGTAAAGCCGTGAATGTTGAGCCACTTTTCCACCGAATAGAGAAGATCCCAGCCACATTGATTCAGCCACTTCAAGAGATTGTCCCGAGAAAGGTTGGTCAATCCTTTTGGCTATACCTAGGAAAAGTGACCCAAAGATCGATCAAGGACCATGTGGCGTGGTCACATCTCCAATCTGGCCTGGTCCAGCCTTGGTGCGGGGCCACTCAAACTAACCGAGGTTGCCGAAAACTGTGATGTATTTGCACACCTCCTGGGACCATTACCCCCTGCAACATTGCCGAGAGGAAAATTGGATATATAAAAGTAATTTTTTAACCTATTTGTGTTCCCACGCTTGATTTTTCTTAGTTGTGTCAACTCATCTGATTTCAACCACTTGTTCGAAGGCATTTTACGAATAATATTTTCAAACCTAAAAGGATTCCTTATATTAGGACTGTTGAGATCGGAGAGCCTGAGCGGGAAGCGCGCAAAGCTTCACACTGTTGCAGGAAGCAAGAATAGAGATCACATGCCGTGCTTATTCTATTACTGTTTGTTTGCGCCACATACATATAAGTGCTATTCTTAGCGCACATCCCGTTCGTAGTGCATCGCGCACGCGATGCAGTAGTCCACGTTTTAAATCCAGTAGTAATCCACGTTTTAAATCCAGTACTGTCCCTGATACGGAGGTGGCCGAACTAACCTAACGTCTTTCCAATTAATTCCAGTCTTTTTTCCATCTTACCCAATTCAAAGGTCGTCTTGACACAGACCAATTTTCCTGATTTCCTCTTCCACCTGCCTTCTCTATGTTATTCTTGGTCGTTGTCTTCTTCGTCTATGTACAACAGTACAGTATTACACATTTGGAACTTGAGGCATGATCCACTAAAAATGAAGTTGAGTATATTTGTTTTTTCTTTTGCATGAAACATTGGCAATGGTATTTTCCGTCATATCCAGTGATGGGATTCGACCGGTTCGCAAGAACCTGTTATTGGAATTCCTTTAATCCCGAGAACCGGTTGTTGGCTTATGTCAGGAGTTCTCAATTTTTTCCCATGAACACCTTTTACTTATGACTTATTTTGGCAAACCTCTCATAGACCTGTTACTGATTTTAATAGTGGAAAACAAGACTAAAATTTGGGAAAATAACTGTAATCAATAATTTCCCTTGCTAGACTGTACCAGTTGGCAACACAAAGATCAACCTTTGCACTTTATCGGTCCAACCAGCATGGTTTGCCTCTGGAGACTGTGATAATGAGAGAACCTGTTGTTAGTTGAGTCCTGGGGTGAGAAAACCTGTTCTTAAAATATTTGAATCCCACCACTGGTCATATCCTATCCTGAGTGCCTCCGTTGGATTGTCAGCATTAAGTCCTGTTTGAAATGTGAAATATTTGAAAGTGCTATTTTTGACAAAGGCAGATGATGCAGTTTTGTTGCTGATGAGTACAACGAAATTTTGGATTAATTTATAAAGGAGTTTTTACGTTGATTTATGATAATTCCTTCATTGCTTTTTTTTAAGCATAAATGACGACAAGGTTACCGTAGTTCACCAAGCTGCCACCGAGGGTCTGTTGGATTGTTTGCTTATGCTGCTTACGTACAACCCACCACTCCATGATGTTGATGTACGCGGCCACACAGCACTTGACCTTGCAAAACTTTGGGGTCACAAAAAGTGCGCACGCGTAATAAAGGATGCTATGTGGAAAGAACAAAAAGCTAAAGAAGCTGAGGAACTTAAGAAACTGACCAAGTACGCTATATTTTGTTACTTGATATATTCCAACAGCTGTAATTTTCTACAGTAGGTGGTTTTATTGCTAAACAACGTGCTGATCAATAAATTAGGGCTAAACAGTGTTTCTCCTCTTTTTTAAACTAGCGACCCACTTTGCTGATATTTTTGAGGCCCGCTATAAGACAACCAGTTGACTGTTGCGCAATATAATAAACAATAAAGTATTGATACTTTGAAACCATAAAAAACTTTTTCCAGATTACACAGAGAAAATAACAACCTACTTACTTAACATGCTGCTCAATAATGCTCAACACGCGTTGACAGAAGTATTGGCGTTTTGTATTATAACATTTTGGCCTGCTTAACGGGCTGCGTAAAATAGCATCGCAACCCACTGGTTACGAATCGCTGGATTAGGGCACAGCAAATGGAGATTTTGATTGCGATAGAAAGTAACCAACCAGATTCTTTAACCCCGTTCATTTTCCCTTTAACCGTGATCTATCAGTAATAGAAAATTGAGGATAAAGTTGAATACCACGCATATCTCCTTTGCAGGGTACAAGAAAAGTACTACGAGCTCCAACATGAAGCTTTAGTTCAAGTTCAGAATGAAAGAGAGTTTTATGGTGACGTAACTTTTACCAACTGGATGGAAGACAAAGGCTTTGATGCTGCTGACAACATCAATCCACCAGTCAAAGGGTACAGTTTGTAAATCGTGGTCGTTCAAGTTATTTTCAGAAATCGCTTCGGGTTGAAAGAAATCACACAAAATATGTGTGCTCTTGCAGAAAAGAAGGTGATGCAATGAAAGGCCTGGAAAAACGCTTGATGATGAGTGGGACGATTGAAGACTCTGTCTCTAAAATGGAACGCCTTGCCACTTCTTTTCAGGAAAGACGTAGGAAAAGACAGGACGACAAGCAAGATGTGCGAAAATTTGGTGTCCGTCAGGAGCTAGCGAAGGTATACGGTCAGCATAGTTTAATGCTGGGTATAATTTGCTGGCGTTCTCTTTGTACAGCATTCGTTACTGTGAAATGTAACAGAAAAACATTTTCGCGAAAAGCTTGAGTTTGGACATTCAAAATCACGATGCAACTTTCAGTTTCATTTGTGGTGATTGACTGTTTTTCTCATTGCCAGTTCATTATAGCTTTGAAATTCATTTAAGAAATGGCTTTGTTTAATTGTTCACTGCACTGTGTGTTGCGTTGTGAAAGAGGCAGTTTACGTAAACAACAAATGGCGAGTAGAATAAAACTAAGAAATATTAAAATAACGTAAAATTAACAAATTCGTGGTGCTGTTGATGTTATTTAATTTAAGCAGTGAACTCGCTTCGGAGCGTCAGCGTTTTTTAGTTACTATTTACACCATCAACGACACCCGGCATTTACGTTTACTTGTCTTCAGAGCTTTCGTGAAGGCTTTCCCATTCCGAAAGAAGCTTTGGCCTGGAAGAAGCTACCTAGGAAACACAAGATTGCTAGTGCGTTTGGCTATCAGTGATGATTTGTAAACAATAGCGGTTTGTTATGACCAGTGGTGTAGGAGGCGGGGATGCAGGGGTGCAAGCTCACCCCCAAAAGTTTTGATTTGGTGAAAATCAGGGCAAAATATCTGAAAATCTGTGAAAACCTTCGCAAAATCCTTGAAAATCTGCACAAACTCCCTGAAAATACGGACAAAAATGACGCCCAACGTGCTTTGATTTGAAAAAAATGACACCCATTGTGTGTGGAATCCAATGAAGACCTTTTTTTGGAGGTCATCCCAAAAACGGTCGTCATGAGAAAATATTTGCACAAAAAGTAAAAAGTTTTGGGTCAAGTTTGGAGAAATTCGGGCAAAATCCTTCGCACCCCCAAAAATTTGCCTGCTCCTACACCTATGGTTTTGACCAATGTCTAGCTTAGGCTTGTTTGCGAAGTATGTCTCATCACATGCATCGATCCCAGAATCATCATTTACAACACAGGGCCGGCTTTAGCAAGTGCGGGCCCTGATTGGAAGCACTTGCGGGGCCCTACTCACTGGTGTGTGCAGAAATTTGAGGTTGAGCATCACGTTATAATGATAGAATTGTTGGTGTGACAAAGTGAGGTTCGAAAGGGTGACGTCAACAAGACCTTTCCAGCAGTGATTTCGATGGCTAGGTAGCCTATCTCCCTGAGCAGATAGGAGGTATTTAGTGCTTTGCTAGTGCAAGAGCTAAAACGTTTGCAGTAGTAGCAAAAGATTATCTTATTCCAGGCCAGGAATATTAGCCATGGATGATCTACCGCTTCACACCATTTGGCATTACTCTTGCAGTGAAACTTATATAGCCGTGTCCCATTACTCTCATTTCTGGGGAAAACTTCTGTAGTGATTGCAGGCCAAGGCCGCAGCCACCTGATATTTTCGAGGGAGCAAATGAATGCAACTTGTTGTAACTAACAACTAAACAAGTTTCTGGAAATTTCGGAATTGCCTGGTTGCCCCCCTGGTTGGGGGCCTGCAGCAGGCAGTTTTATTTGGGCTATATAGTCCCTGACATTCCGACTCATGATACCTGGCCAAGTAACAGGATTGTTTGTTGATCCAATGTTTCCGACAAATTTGAATTTTCTTGCTCGCATTCCTCATCAGATACACCAGCCGACGAGCTTCCTTCTTTGGCACACTTAACACTTTCGAAATTTTATATCTCACTTCTGCATATACCTCCACTTTGACCATCTGACATAAGATCGTCAGGCTGGCTGCTTACGTTTTCGTCATTTTCACTGTGATGTAGCTTTTCTAGAGATTTTTCTTCATATCCTGAGGTAATTCTGTTAAAATACTTGTCTAACGCACCTTTCCTTTTTTTCTACTTCGGTCTATTTTGCCTTAGCTTTGGCCCTCTTTTGACTGCCACTTAATATTTTGGCCAACGTCTCTTCGTCTTTGATTCATGTTATTTATCTTAGTTACAGAAAAAAACATATTATTAAATAAATAGACCGATTCGACTGTTAAAAACGAAACCCCAGTACAACACTTGCTAACCACTGTATACTTTCCACTGGGAAAATGGTTACAGCGAAACTCACTTACAGAGCACGGGTTGAAAGAGTACAAACCGCTTATTAGAGTAGTTTTTGAATATCCCGGAAAAGGTTAAAAAATTATTTTCTTTTTCAATACAAAGTTATATAGAAAATGATTCTAGATCTCCCAAAAACTTTAAACTTATTAATTTTTCAGAATAGGGGAGTAGACTACTTTAATAGCCACCAAAACTTCCACGAAAGTCATCCAACATTCGCACCTTTTCGCACTTTTTGCAACTTTTTATTTGTTAGGCTATAGCCTATCTCAGAAATTATGACGCCAATCCATGTGGGATTGATGATATTAATCCTTATTTCGGTAATAATTCATGTTGTAACTTTCACCACAAAGAACATCGTGAAGCTTACTTCACTTGACCGAAACTGTCACTTCTATTACTTTGCAAATGGCTTACCTGCTAGTATTCTTTAAAGAAATCTGCTGTTACTTTTCAAGGAACCGTTATTTTATGTACAGCTGCAATAGTCATTCAGTTCGCATAATTAAAGGTTGATTTCAAACGTTTTCGCCAATCTCAGATTGCCTCATTAGATCTCTACGAGAGGGAAAATGAAAGACGCTATTAAAAGACAGCACACACTTGCAATTACGAACTAAACCTAAACTTTCAGAAGACAAGCAGCCAGGGCCGCAACCAGTTGACCTTTCCGGGGGGGTCAAAATGATCGTTACTTGTTGCTGTAACTAACAACTAAACATGTTTTTGAAAATTTCGGGGGGGGGCAATCGCCGGGTTCAGCCCACTGAGTTGCATCCTCAGAAACATTAAACAAGATTGCAGACTAAATACAGACCACAACACCATCGTTATACTCTACATGGAAGATCTTAAATTACAACCCTGATTGAGATATTACAAATCTTCATAACTGATATCTGCATGGACTTCGCATAAGACAAATGAGGAAGGCAAACGATCCAACATGAGAATATCAAGACAACGGACGGATTGAAATCTAGACACAGGAACACAAAGGATGTTGGTATTGAAACAGGCCACAAATATATAGGTGTACTAGAAAACATGCAAAACAAACAGAAGGTCAATAGCAAGGCAACAACAACTTGCAAGAAAAAGCTAAGGCTGATCCCAAAACCACGCTTTAACGTCAAAAACAGCGTAGTCTACAAGCCCTCAACACATACGCAATGTCAGCAATCATCACACAGCAGGAATCATAGGCTGGAACAAGAAAGATCTACTGAACCTGGACAGAATGACAACAGAAAACCATTAACATGCGCGGAGGAGTTCACCCAAAACCAGACACCCACAGTTTGTACCTACCAAGATAAGAAAGTGACTGAGGACTAAGATAAGTTGCAGCAACAGTAGATTTCAATGCGCAAGATTACAGAAGTACATCAGCGCGTTTTCTCTTACTATTTTTGTTTCACTACAACAGTCTAGATTGGATTTTTGAATGTGACCTCCTCCGTTTACAATGTAGATCCCCAATAACCAAAACATGTTAAAGTGCATGGAACTACACCCAGGGACGGATCCACTGGGGGAGCGATTGGGGCAATCGCCCCCCAGTAAAACCAACGAAAGTAACTTTATTCACCATGATTTTGTACAAATCGGAAAACAGTATTCGCCATTAAAGGCCATTTTGTCGTCCATCATTTTGTCACGGCAGTGTTGTTAAGTATGCTTCATCTCTCTTACAGCAACGAAGCCGTTATGAGAACTGATTACCAAGTATTACTGAAATCTCCCCCCACTAACATCACTGGCTGGATCCGCCCCTGACTCCACCACGCGAAGTTCACTTTTAAAGGCTTTTTTCGGTCGATCGCTCCCTTTTAAACTGCTAGTAAGTCGAGAGATGGGCACGAGTAACTAATCTGTAAGTTGTATGTGAGCCGTCATACCTGCAAGCCCGAGCCATTTGTAATGAGCTTCAACTTAGGTGAGCTCTTGAGCTGAGTCGCAAATTGCACTGCGAGTTCTTCCCGCGTACCAACAACAAAAAATAGTTTTTATTTTCAGCAGTATGTCTGATAAAGCGGGGAATTTCAAGTAATGTGTATATAAAAAAGCAGTGTAAAGTATTTAATATATAATTCGATTAAATAGAGAATATTTTTTTACAGAAATGTTCAGCAGTACCTATTACCCGTAGGAAAGTACTCGACGAGTCATTGTGATTCTTTGCCTTTGCTGACTCATTCAAGTCAATTTTTTCTAAAAAGGGCGACTTTAATTGAGTCATTCAGTTACCCCCAAAAAGACAAAATTAATCGTGATTCATACACAAATGTAAGTCGAGTCTTCACATCTTCGGGTAGGCTACGAGATCAAGAGTGAATGCACACTTTAACTCAGGGGTTCTCAAACTTTTGGTGTTATGGAGCCCATGGAAAGATTGACTATAATTTACGGAGCCCCACAATAAATTTCTAAAAATAAAAACAAAAAAAAAACACATTGTTATGTACCGATTGATGTTCCTGAGTAAATTGGAAGTGCTTTGTTTAATTGTTCTTTGCCGTTATTGCTTCTTCGGACAGTTGCAAAATTAGCCAAGTCAGTATTTTAATAAGTAAACGAATAGCTCGCGGCGCCCTGGGACTCCGTACGGAGCACTTCGAGAACCTATGCTTTAACTCACCACTCTTGACAACAATAACAGCAATAAATGCAGCAACAACCACGATAGTCCAACTAAGGTACAATATCAACGTTGTTTTCCAGCAACAGAGTAGCACCAGCGCGTTGTTTCCCCGCTTCTGCATCATAACTAACTTAATGTTTGTCTGAATGCAGCTGAGACATGGAATTATAGCACAAATGTGGAATCCTCACCGGTGACCAACATCAAACAACCAACCACGATCGCGATCGGAGTGGAACCGGATGAGCAGCCATTTTCACTCATCCCTGCCACTGCCAACTTACCCATAAAGGTATTTTCTATCTGTGGTTTAAATTAGTGTTGCAACCGTTTACTTTCGCCAGCAGGTATTGGTAGTTTTTAAAGTATCGCTTCCAGAAAAATTCACCCGGTTCCCATTAATTGATACTTCACTGAGTCTGTCCAGCACTGGCACTCGTTGGTAATGGCAGTTTGTTAACAATTATTTTCGATACAAACAATTATGATCATGCTGTACATCCAGAAAGATTGCTTTGGTTTGTTTATGAAATAATGAAAAGGCATGTCTGCGTGCAGAGGCGTTCATGGTTTCATTGTGATAAGCAGCCAAGCGTGTGGCGATAAATCATTTTATTGATTCCACCATCATTCGAAATGTTTATATTTTTAAACACGCAGAGCTGTTGCGCCTTTACGCTTAGCGAGTTAGTAAATCTTGTTTAATCAAACGTGTTTGTGTTAAATGAAGAATGTAAAAAATAACTAAAAGGTAGCACTTGCAATGAATTACACAAATCCTGAGTTTGTGTAATAGAGCACATTGCGAAACGAAATGAATGTTTTTTCTCTCATACCTCAGCCCATGCTTATGGTTGTACAACTAAACATTCGGTTCTCCGTAGTCGACAATGTATTTGGTTGCATGGGCGTCGGAAGGGAGGGGCAAGACCACTCCTGGATTTTGAAAATTGCAGCAAAACAAGGTTGTCTTCTTAGTTTCGAGTGGGAAAAAACAAATTTCACCACTTTTGGCCACCCATAGAAAATTTTTGGAAAAATACTCTAATGCCCCCCTGGAAAAAATCCTTCCGACGCCCATGCATGGTTGTACGCAACTGTGCTAATGTCGTTGAAAATCAAAACTCTGGTCTGAGTAATCACGGAAAACGCTTGCTTTTCTTTACCCTTGCAAATGCTTAGTTTTCATACGTCGTGTCAATTTCACTTCCTGCATTCTCCAATAAGATTGTGAATGTTACTCTTAAGCTGACTAACTCGGGCATTAATCTATATTTTTTGCCTAATTTTTACATTTGTGGGAGAACGTTTCTCAACCATTCTAAGAGTTAAAGCGTTCTCTTTTCAACGTTTCGCGAATTCAAAAAGAGCAAGTCATGAGACCCACCAGGGTATTTGCATGTTCCAGTTTGGGATACCTCAATTGCTCCACCAACTAACTTGTCTCGATCACGGCCCATACTTCCAGGGGCGTAACGAAGGGGCCAAGGCACAATGCCCCGGGCGCCGAAAAGTCCCAACAATGTCGCAAGTACTTTCTTCAGCACAGCACATTTGCTCCCGAAACAGCTTAAGCAGGTTCGAACATGGGGGCGCAAAATTTGTTTCTTGCCCCGGGTGCCATCTAACCTCGGTACGCCCTTGCATACTTCACGTTTTATTTCTGATGTTAATCCCGGTTTGTTACTTCTGAAAACTTGAGCCAAAATGTTGTTTTTTCTGTCCTATTGACAGTCGACACTGACTGTAATGCAATGATTTTGTGTTGGTGCACGTTATACGAAATTGCAAGCGAACGGTTGCTATCTTATTGTATAATTTCTATCCAATAGTTATTACGAAGTGAAAATTGCACCTTTTGGTGCAAGTGCTTTTTAATGCCAGTTGGGGATGACAGAAAGGTTGTTGTGCTCGATAAGAGCGAAAAAATGCGCGTGTTGCACATTCATCTTGCAATCCTCGCTGCACAATAACGCTGTGTTTTAAGTTGGGGAAGAGTCGCGACCAAACGACAATACAATTTCAACTTCCCGGAGGCGGAAGCGAAGATGCCGACGTGCCCATACCAAGCCTGCCCTCAGATGTGGTCTACGATGCCTTGTCCGGTTGTCCAAGCACTCGCATAAAGGTCCCTCAAGAGTTCAAGTCGCATCACATCGAGGATGTGACGCACAAGCGCAGAACCGATCAACTCTTTGAGGACGAAATCGGGCTGTGTTTGATGCTGTCTGATAAATACTTGCGGATGGCTGCGTCAGCTTCTTCGTCAGAAACAAGCTGAAACTGTGTGAAAACGACGAAATACGCTTTAACACGCGTTTATGCATCAAACACAGTTTAGCTAAGAGACGTTAGTCCACACCTACCAGTAGAACTGATAGATTTACTACTAGCAGGTTGCCTTTTGATAAATTTACCTGAAATATTTTGTAGATGTTTTACAAGTTCGTGGCCCACTGCATATAGTGAGAGAGAAGAGCCAATGCACATATCGCAGAAACTTCTCTTCAAGCCTAGAAACGTCTTGTCATTCTTGGAATGATCGAACTGCGCTAAAAATACTCTCCGCTGAAAAAAATACTCCAAAATGCGTCTTTGGCGCTGGATTTTGCGAAACAGACTCAGCTGTCATGTTTTGCTTAAAAATATTTTTTGCAGATAATACCCCACTCGTCGCTACTGCAATACTCCAAACATAAAGTAGCCAAAATATAGCACTATTTAAAATAACTCATCAATGCAAAAATGGTCTCATTCTCGGCCGTACGTAGGTCTTTAACAACTGATATGAGTGGAAAAGTTATGAAAGGAGAGCTTCTCGTTTGGTCAAGGTGTTGATGTACATTTGGACTAAAGGCGTGGTGGTGTGCTTCTGTCTATTATTTAAGAGGTTTCAGTAGATCCGGTTACCCGTCCTGAATAATCCGGTTCCTTGGTCACGAGGGTACGATTTGGGACTTGTTTTTCCGTCAGTTGCCCGCAATAATGCAAAACCACAAAGCCCGCACTAAAAGTTCGTTAAACATGTTTTTATTCGAATTGCTTGCAACTTTAAAACACGGAAACAATTATTCGCTTGCATGTGGGATGCTCAGCAAAATGCGACCAAAATTGAAGATCCCAGCTGAACAACTATGGTCTCTTTTCGTGCAATACAATCAATTAGCAGTTTTAACGTACACCAAGACGTTTGGTTGTACGTGGTGTGCAAAGTGGATGATTTGGATGCATTATAGGAAAAAAGCAAAATGTCTTGCATATACATACTCTTATAATCAAGACAAAATTGGTATAGTTTTACTTCTAATATTTAACACGGCATATTTTTGTCGATTTCGGTTTCGCAGACAGAAAGTAGAAAAATATGAGTTGTACACATTGAGAAATACTTCGTAGAAGTGTGCAGTACTTTTTTGACACATAATGAGGGACCACTGTCAGCGAAAGGCTGAGGTCATCACATATTTCGAACCGGGGTACCGATTGCAAATGGGGGCCAGAATCACACACCCCAATGCCGACGACCTGCGTCGTTTTAAGTGAAAGAGGTGTATCAGGTAGGTTGAGGCTTAACAGTTTACTTGCAAATCTGTATATGATAACTGATCTTTTCAGTTTTCCATCCGTTGCTCGTCCAGTAGAAAGGGTTGGGTGCCCTTTATACTTTTTCTGCTTGGCAAATAATCTTAATTTGGTTGTTTTTCCAATGATTTCCTAAAATAAATTTTCTGGTGCCCTCTGTGGCGGCCTGGAGATGGCGCCACATGAAAATAAATGGTCACCGCTAGATGGTTCCCATGAGTAACAAGTCACTGTAATAGTTACCAGAAGCGAATTATCGTAGTTCATTTATCCCTCTATAATGATAGTGCAACCTAGTAGTAGAGTGAACTCGTCGAGGGAGCTCTATTGCTGCTGGTTGCTTTCCTGTTAGCTAATGCCCCGAATTGCCATCTTTCTCTTGTGCTTGCCTGAGTAATTCAAGGCGATGCAGTCAACTACAACACCTCTCTGTTGCAACAAAATGAGCGTTTTTTTTTAAAGCAACACTGTTAAAGGTTTAAAAGTGCATGTCGTCGCACTGTTAAAGGTTTTAAAGTGCAAGTTGGTCATTGAAACACTTCTTCGAAGAGTTCGTCAAAATGTCGCTTGGATCGGTGATGTGCATGCTTGCAGCAATTCATTCGTTATCCAGTTAGTGGGTGGAAAACAAAACCATGTTCTCCGAGCTAAATGTTGCCCGCCGCGTTATTTTATGTTCTCCACAAAAGTGAATTGAAATACGTCAATGATGTATTCCAGTGTGCATTGACCGTAAACTACATCTCCCACAGCACATCTCGTCTATGTTACGCCTTTTGCAAGGCTGTATACGTTCTTAGCAGCTCACAGTTGTTGGTTGTGCGGTAGTTATACTTTACACACATTTATGCTGTTACAGTTACAACCGACCCTTTGAGAGCAATCATGGTGCTGATATGGTCCTCGGAGAAAATGATTTTAACCCTCCTACTGTAGACTGTCTTCACTGCACAAAAATGTATAAGTTTTTCACGTTTTCAAGAGATCTGAAAGTTTCGTTTTCCGTACTTCCACAATCCACATGTTTTCACTTCTCTTTGTCGATATATTTACAGAAACAGCAGAACGCGATGGCTTGCTGAAGATGTTAAATCCGAAGTTAGTAGCTCAGTGAACTCGAATTTCACTTCATCAAACCTACCGTTGGTGAGTAGGCGTAGAAAACAGAGAAAGATAGCAGATATAAGGACAAACTTGATGAAGTTCCTCCGCTTCAACAGTGGCGAAGCCAGCCCAAAACTTTGGGAGGGGCCAAATATTTTGACTTTAAGCGGGCAATAGATTTGCTTTGGGACACCGCCTCTGGAAGCATAAACGACGAGATATGCTAGAAATTTGGGGGAAACATGGCCCTCGTGGCTACGCCCATGCGTTTTAATTAAGCGCATTAATTCAGCACGAACCAATTTCGTAGTTTAACTCAGGAGCGTCCCCACGGTGCACACGCGACGGATTTAAAAATGGCATGTGAGCTCTAGAGAAAACGGAGAACTGATAAAGAAATCGTATGAACCTGAGTACAGGTAGCAATAAACCTATTGAAAATTAATAGAAAGGTGAATCCGCAGAGCACTTTTCTGAACCCAGATATCACTGCAACACGTCAGCGGTTTACGCAAACCTGGTTGTTATTTTGTAGTTTGATGCATTGGCTTTCGAAATAATGAAAACCACAGCTGCAGTGGGCAGTGGCGGATCCAGACCAGGCGTTTGGGGAGCGCCAAAATGTCTTCACATGCTTAATACCAAAGGTTATCTGCGACAATCGTTGTGTGTCACACAAAAGAGGTTATCTTTTGTAGGTCAAAAAGTGGCTATTTTGTTGGTCGAACTATGCTATTTTCAGGGAATAATCACAGTTTCAAAGCGCTTTATATCATTAATTCAGAAAACGTTTGAAACGGGTCCCAGACAGTGGGCCTCGTTTTTCACAAGCTACACAGATATCGTATATTTACAAAATGTATTTAAAAGCAATAAAAGCATGCTGCGCGCAAGCGTTTGCCAATGTTTTGGCTATCCCCAGCGAAATCAGTGAAGAACAGTGTCTGCAACGCATTCCCGATCTGGTTAGAAACAACGGTTCGTCTTAGACTTGGAAGTGACAACTCATGTCCCACGATAGGACTCAAATAAAAAGCTAAAAGACAATCATGTTTCCAAGCCAACGTGTGCATTTACATGTACATGAAAGACTTATTGCTGAAGCGACAATCCAAAAACAACACGTGGATGAAAGGCATTTACCAGGACACTATTTCAGGTAGCTTTGTTGACTATCGTAAAAAACGATCTTATAATCGCGTGATAGATTTGCACTGGGCCTTAAAGCATTTTTCCCAAAAATACATTCAACGCCACCTATAAAGGTGGATTTTCAATCAAGTCTTTAAACACCGTTTCACGTTTTTCGACACTGGATTGCTGATGTGAAGAAAAAAACATCAATACCACTAGACCAGGTTACTAAAAAAAGTTGTGATCCTTTTCAACAGAAGTGGAAGCAAGCGGGCTGAGCCCCCCAATTTCCCAATCAATACCTCCAAAGTCAAGCTCTAGTCTCCCCATGAAGTCATTTTTCAATTCATTGTATACTATTACAAAGTGCCAGAAGAAGCTCAAAGCCACCCCCAATGCTGTTGATCTGGCGATGGATCTGCTTCTGTCCAGCCAGGTCAGAAAACACAGAGAATCAGCCTATCACCAATTTAAAACCACGAACCTTCGCCAACACCACGGTTACCGGTAAAAAAGTCAAAGGTTCACCAGAAGATTACGTTTTTGCTCAAATTTATATGATGCAAGCGGAATTATCTAACAACCACCAAACTAAGCATTTTCCTGTCGGTTGCAGATTTCACTAACCATGCCAAATTTGTCTTTTCATGACCAGCGTGAGTTGTCTACGGGTTTGCAATTGCAACAAAAGGTTCAAAACCACGCGGCCATCACTAACTGTTACCTGACACGTCGCCAGGTGGGGGTAAAAGGTGCCGTCATTCCACCAATTTTGGACTGCACATATTCAAGTGTTGAGCAAAAATTGTTATGACCACGTAAAACCAATTATTCAATCCACTAAGCTGTAGATAGCTAGTATTTTGCCAAAGTTTCTGCGTCAAAGCTATAGGCGTACGAAGTGGGGAGGAGATTCGGACAATATTAAAAAAATTCAGGAAAAACTTCCAGATATTTTTGGGCAAGTTTCTGAAACAGATCCATCGCCCTGCTAAATTCTCCTACAAGTTTTTCCTCAAAGTGGCCCAAAAATTCCGGCGAATTGATAATTTTACCCCGCCTAAATGCCAAGGTTCGCGTATGCCTCTGGTTAGAGCTGTGTGCCATGATTTGTTGGGACGCGTCGCTGCGCGCAGTAATCAGGGGCGTAACGACGAGGGGCAAGGGGCACAACTCCCCGGGCGCCGAAAAGTCCTAACAATGTCACACGAACTTCAGTGCAGTACATTTGCTTCCGAAAGACCTCAGGTTCGAACACAGGGGCGCCAAACTTGCTTCTTGCCCCGGGCGCCATCTAATTTCGTTGAGCCCCTAACAGTAATTCAGTACTCCTCTGCGTTGTCCATGTATATGAAGTGAGGAGTTACACAGTTGCATAGTTACGTAAGTCATAATTCTTTGAGCTAATCGAGCACGTTTAATGCATTTTTGTCACATAGCGACAAGTTCTTTGCTAACGTAAACATCTGTAGCTTTTTACAGGCTGCATTATGGTTCAATCAGCAGGGGCGTAATGAAGGGGCAAGGGGGTGCAATTACCTGGGCGCCGAATCAACCTGGGGGCGCAAAAATCCCAACAATGTCACACGTACATTCTTCAATACAGTACATTTGCTTCCGGAAGACCTCAGGTTCGAAAATGGGGGCGCCAAACTTTCATCTTGCACCGGGCGCAATCTAACCTCGTTACGCCCCTGTCAATTTGGAGATTAGTTCCGTCAAGATATCCATCCACTCACTTTTATGTTGCAATACTACGATGCAGAAAAACTGCGGACTCACGAACTGCACTGGAAATAGCCCTGAAACTGGGTTTTCGTTTTCATTTTGGAGGCTTGTAAAATATTGTGTCAGTAATAAGTTTTCCACATTGCATTCCTATTTTTACTGCTGTCTTTCCTTTTCCTTTCAAGGCGATCATCAGGCATTAAAGAATAAACTTGTAAATAAACAGATCATTCTCATATAGCACAGCAGCAAGTCGAGAACTGCTGTAATGGTACAAGTACCATCACATGGCGCAATACGATAGTCACCACAAGTAAATATCGAAGCTAGCTGAAAAGTATATAATACCGAGCAGACCTAAGCAGCATAGAGTGATCATGGCATGTGTTCTCTATTGCTGCTGTCACGTAGAAGGCTTTCCCCATGTAGCGCTTTGTCGATTGTCGCCCAACGTGTATCATTGCGTTGCAATTGGCGCTTGATGACTTCCTGAATCGGGCAGGTGCAAACATTCGCTGGAGACTGCGAATGGCGAAAGCGAAGTCATGAAGCCCTAGTTGGAGCGCAAGGTATTAATAAGAGGCCCTACGAACCTTCGGCCAAGACGGGGGAAAAAACTCTAAAAGGAGCGAGTAATGTAATGGCAATAGGGCCATTACAAGATTTGGCGCGGTAGTCACCACAGGTAAATATCTGAGCTAGCTGAGAAGTATGAAATCCCGCGCATCCCGATACAGCATAGAGTGAGATCATGGCACGTGATCTTTATTGCTGTCGATTCGGACGCTTTCCCCGTGTAGCGCTTATCGCTACTCTTAAACTGCCAACGCGACTGCGTCAGGCCCGTCGCCAGGATTTAGCAGCAGGGGGGCCAAAAACCAGAAGGGGGGCCTTTTAAAATACAGTATCGGATGTATGTAGCAACCGGGGGCCCAGACGTGAAATGGGGCAGCACCGATTTCAAATGGGGGGGTCCGGGCACCACTGCCCCTCGGCTGGCGACGGCCCTGGACTGCGTATGTGAAGGCTGGACAGTTCTCACGCGGCAAAGAAAAAACGAAACAGTGTAACTATTACCAAACAATAGCATCGTTCACGCTATTCCATAAGAGGTTGGGTAAAGTCCGGCACATAAAACCTGACGATCAACTAAGCGAAAAACATTGTTTATTTTAGAGTATTTTTAAAATCGTTTCTACTTCCATGGGCACCAAAATAGGGCGTATTTATGGCAAAGGGGCGCCATTCAAGGGAGCACCAGAGAGGTTGGAGGGGCAGTTGCCCCAAACTGCCCCCCCTGGATTCGCTACTGACAGTGGGTACACCTGTGTTCAAAGATTGCGAAGTTGCTAGACGGTGCATGCATGAGGTTGCGCAGCTGATACATCAATATTGCATGCCTGTTTAAAAATAACATCCTATAAAGAAATATAAGTATTACAAGAGCAACACAAATTGGTGAAGGTTATCGTCGCCAGGGACACCGGAACAACTGTAGGGCAGGGGGGGGGCAGTCAAAAAGTTGAGGGCAATGGATACTTATAAAAAAACAAACAAATCGTTACCAACATGTTTGTTTCTGTTCAGCAACAACACTGACCTCAAAAATGACAGCAAAAAATTATAGAAAATCATTTTTAATTTTCTCGTTGCGCGAACAGCTGCAATAAATTTGTTTCAAATCGATCTTGATAAACCATGACATTTCCCATGATACTGTTATGAAAAAGGCACCTCCGACCCCTTTGCTCCGTTCCGAAAGGGCTGGGGGCAATATCCCTGTCTTTTTATGCTCTCCAGCGTTCCTGATCGTGGCGATTAGCTTCGAAAGGGGACCAAATTCAATGTTTTTCCTGGCTTTTTATGGAAGCGATGATATGACTGATACCGCACAAATAATAATTAATACTTGTTCTCGTGTAGCAAAAGATCTCCCTGTTCATGAGGAACCTCGTAGACCGTTTCTCTTTGTCATGCTGCAAGCGGTTTAAATGTTGATGAAGCTGTACTGAATCTGCTCCGTACTGACGTACCTAACTAGAGGCAGTGGTGCGAATTTTGTATAGCGCGGTCTGCTCTAAGAAGGCCCGCAACCAGGGGGTGGGCAACCGAACAATTACCTTTTAATTCAATTGTTAAGTACAGCAAGTTACAAATATTTCGTTCCCCCGAAAATAGTGCAACAACAAGTTACAATCCGAAAAATATCAGCTGTTTGTGGCCCTGGCTTCTACCTGCACAATGATCATTCAAACTTGGAATGCGCTTTTTGCACAATTTCGCAGGAGAACGAAATGCGAAAACGCACCACACTCGCTGTGATTTTATCTCAGATGTGTTCATATTCTGTCAGTAGCATTTGCTCCAAAAGATACATATTATCTGTAAAGCAAACCTGCGGTTGCAAAAAATTTCGATTTGCGTAAACAAGATCAGTACCAATCTTCAAGTTAAGCCGGTAATTTATGAAGTCAATTAATTGTAAAAAAATGCCAATTTGCGTAAACAAGTTCAGTAGCCATCTTCAAGTTAGGCCGGTAACTTATTAAATCAAAAAATGCTTTCTCGTCATATCCGTTCACAAGAATCTGTGTCCTTGACCCTAGCCACTAACTTCTTGTGCAAATAATATGTATTTGGAAACAGTTCATCGCGCACACGACCATTGTGAGCTTCCTCGCTCTTAACAGACGGATCATTAATTTGTATTTGCATCAGGCCGTCAATAAGGACGGAGCGACGCGTGTGCGGTGTAACGACAAAGCAAGATTGAGAATAAAAATAACTTGCTTTTTCGACCAGAGGCACTCAGCAAAATCTTGAATACGATGCACTATATAACGGAAAACTAAAAATGCACTAAAATAGTGGGTGGTCTTTTGCATCTCGAACCCCTTAAAAATTGGGGTACGGGCCTTCTAACCCCTTGTTCTTCGCCCATATTCCTAACATACCGTTGTCAGAATGTATTAGTTCGACAACAAATGACGCATCTTGCGTAACCGGTGAAGAAAATCATGCATTGGGTCTCCTTCAATAGCATTTGCGAGAACTACATTTTTGTGTGGGACGTTCTTACTGTTCACTGTTTCATTCACCAACACAGCTGAAATGAGGCATGTGATCAAACTAGTCGTGAAATCTCAAATAAAATTTGGGCACAAGGTTGAAAACCTGACAATTGCAAATGTTTCTGGAACAAAACCATAGGCTACACGTACAATGAATGAATGATGTTATTCATCACTGCAGTTTGCTGAGTCGATGAGGGTGTTAAAAGTTTTCGTGGCCCTCTGGATAGCTACATACTTGCCATAAACATTAACGAACCCAACATTAACATAGGGAAATTGCAGGTATTTTTTAATGTTTTTTTTTTATTATGCCTGGTGTTACATTTTGACTCTTTGGTTGACATCACACTACACCTGAACAGCTTATGTATCAAGTCCCAAGGACGTGAACATTTGCTTTTACTGTGGAGTTATTCAATGCAGTGACGGCGGTTCGCAATTACATTTGAGTCTGTTTTAAATGCAATTTCACCACTGGAAACACGTTGCAATTTAAGCACTTGTCCTCGTTTTTGCAAAAACAAAGAATGATTTTTTTTCAAACTTGGCAATATATGCTGAAACTTGCAAAAAAATCTTTGCGAAAATTTCGCGAGGCCACTCCAACATTTACACAACGGAATTACACATCTTTCATTATTTTTCAACAAATGTTTAGTGCGAAAGTAGACATTTCAAACGCCGAACTTGAGCTCGAACGTTTAGATTTGAAATCAAACAATGTATGAAAAAACATGTAACAGAAAGAGTATAGCCTACAGTAGTCGCATTTTACTCTCGGTTGGAGGAAATCTAACCATTTCTGTTGAGGAATGTTTTTCTTTTCAATTAGGACGTGCAACTGTGAACAAAGTTCTCGGTTGTGAAATTAAACATATCTAAAATGAGGTGTCAACTTACAGACTGGCAAGATGCAATGATGGGTATTGCCAATACGCCATTGAAGCTGGGCCGTCGCCAGCGGGGGGGCCAGTGGTGCCCGGCTCCCCGATTTGAAATCTGTGCCCCCCCATTTCGCGTTTGGTCCCTACATACATCCAATAAGTACTTTAAAATATGGCCCCCCCTTCTGGTTTTTGCCCCCCCTCTGCTGCTAAATCCTGGCGACGGGCCTGCATTGAAGACGGCCAGTTTTTCGAATATAGTTTGAAAAACTTTGCAAAGAGGAGTCTTGATACATTGCGAATAATTTTTGATGATATAATACTAATAATTTTGTCATTCGTAAAAAACTGTTTTAATCATAGCAAGAATTAGATACACGGTTTATAGCTTTGAAGTAACTAAGTGCATGTATTGATGCAATGAGACACAGCTACCGGCTAGATTTAACGATTTCTTTTAGCTCATCGCAGATGTTTATTCGTGTAAGACCAGGCAAATTAAAACTTGGAAATTTGCGTTGCTGAAAGCACATTGAAACTAGGTAAGAAAATGAAATACAGTGCAATGCAAATCCGGACACATACTCCTTTAGATTTGAAAAAACGTGATTGGGACTATTCACAGCTCGACATAACAAAAAAGTACGACTTGAGTACTTGGGAAATGGACGGTAGTCTTACTCTGCGCGCATTAACCAAGTGCGGTCTGTGTTATCACTCCATCCATCGATTTCCACATGAAATAATGTGGTCATTTGTTGATTTATTGCTGTTGCCACAAATTGGACGTTTTCTTTGGATAAAACTTTCGTACGATGTACCGGGGTATCTTTGATCTTCAACCGCATTGCTAACATTGCAAATCAGTAGCAACCGAGAAGAAACTTCGTTCACTTATGTGTGAATCATCGCACCGACTGAAAATCCATTTCCCGAAAGAGCGATTGTACGCCTCTTTCTCATCTCGGTTATTTTTGTGACACACATTGCAACGCTGCAGTATTCAACAACTGTGGTGGCGCAATCCGCTCTCATGACATCTCATGCAGGCATTATTTATAAAATACATGAGAACTGCAAATAATTTTGTGGTTAAGCCGATTCTTCTCGTGACTCAAATTTGCATGCATCACATGTTGCTAACGTCGCAAACGCACTACGCATATAAAATCATTTACTCAGAGCATCAGACTTTTACTTAATTCTTTCCCTTTAAACTCAAGTATTCTTGCGCTTTTTGTTAGCGCCATGTACGCCGAGTTGCACTTCGTTATGAGTGGGTGTGAAGAAATATTTTCTCTACTGAAGAAGACGTAAATAAATTGGTTAAAAACGTAAATAATTCACGAAAAAGAAGTTCGCACGCCAGTGATTTTAAGTTGGGCACCCTGATTTAACTGGTGATGTCAAGAAAGCGTATGCCTCTTATTGCCGATGATTACATAGAGAAAAAAAACGACTTTCACCAATAGCTGCAGCACAGTTAAACGTTAACTTCAACATCCAATCCATAAAGCTACATGGCGCATTTTAGTGCAAGAACAATGCAAAAACCTGACCAGCATATATCGAAAAGAATCCTTTCACAGCGAAGGATCAAGTATGACGCTCACCGATTGTATATCTTGCTTACCTAGCAGGCATCCTCAGCTCTTATTCAATTATAACAACTACACCAAGTACATTTCAATCCTGTATCTAATTCAAGCTACACATGTGAAAATTGGTAAAACATTTAACCCTCCAAGGATAAATAACGTTAGGGTTACTTCCTACTTGAAATCGGCGGCGTCCCAAATGGTTGGCGGATTAAAAGAACTGCTAGTAAAGAATAAATAAGCAGCAGAAGGCCTAAGCTATTTCTTCTAATGCAGGGGTTCCCAACCGGGGGTACTCGTACCCCCAAGGGGTACAAGATTGAACATCAAGGGGTACGAAGATCCTTGGGTCATAGAGCAGCTTATATATCTCTTATAGAGCAATATATATCTCAAAATTTTTTGGGGGGTACTAAGAATGCTCTGACCTGACAAAGGGGTACGAGCAGCAAAAAAGGTTGGGAACCCCTGATTAGAATCTAATGTCATTGCAATCATATGTCATTGCAATCGGGCGTGTAAGATCTTTTGTGAAAGGATTCCAACTGAATGATCTAAGATGCAGCAAAATCTTAGATGTAGAGAGCAATTCGGTAAGTCATGCGATGCATGCGTGATACGAAATAGAATGCGCTTTCGTTGCAGCGAAGTGTCAACTTTAAACGCTAATAATAACTTAAATTGTTTCCCTTTCACTCTCGATACCTGGGTTCCTGCGTAGGTGCTCTTACCTGTTTCCAGAATGGCAAAAGATTTTGTATTAACTTGTCCGGGAACATCTTTCAATGTAGCAGTCCTCAGAAAGCGTATGATGCTATAGTGGATACGTTGGCGTTCTAATGTTTTGTGCATTTTATTGCGTGATTTCAAACAATATTACATTCGTGATTCAATGTAAATTACTTGTTTGCGAACAGTCCAACAGTCGACACGATAGCCTGCAAACCTACATCACAATTGGTCGCTGTTTCCGGTTGCGCATGCGAACGCTCAACCCCCTTGTTCGCTGTTAGTCTGCACCGAACCGTTTAACTGAAATTTTTTTGTACATCTGAATTTCAACGAGAGGCGATCAACTTACAGTGTTACTGGAGAGTTAACGGGCAAAGTGGCGAGAGACTTTACTACAACGTGCACGGGCTTGGCAACTTCAGACGTCGGATTGCTTAGTTGGGGGCTGACCTGTGCTCCTACAACAACTAGGTTGACCCCTCAAATCTCATAATCGACCGGTGACCCTTACCTTCGGTTCGGTAACACACCAGAACACCCACTCTACCATGCAACAGACCAGCGAGTCAAACCCGAAGACTGCTCATGCCACTTGTAAGAGACAAGTCCTTGGCTTACTTCTTCATTAGAGATAGCGGTGAAAGTAGAGAACACATATAATCAAGCTTATCTTCTTCGAAGCTCTTCACACCATGCATTTGAAGTTGCTCTTAACCAGTGGCGTATCCATGATATTTACTTAGCAGTGGCAACAGTTACGTTCGAAAACCTGAGTGTAGCACCGCAAGAAATATGAAAGTTACATGTTGAACATGAAAACAAAGACCAAAGTGTGGCTGTTCATAAAACGCTGACAACCAAAACATCAACGTTTAGCGGTAACTGGCTTTCTGCTTTTGTAGTATATCTTCGAAATGGCCCAGAAAAGGGCCCCAAAAGGCCCTTGGCTACGCCCGCTCAACATGGGCCACTCATTCGCATTCACAAACATTAGCAACTCAAGACAACGCAACCCTGACAAATATTTCAGGTTCCTTAAGTGGAGTTATAAAATTTCGTACAATCGCCGGACTCCTGAGTGACACAGAGAACGTTGCAATTCAAGACTCGGGTACAGGTTTACCAGATCGTTCAACTGGTTAGAGTCTGTAACCACAACGCTGCAGCAACCTCTTTGACCTCAGAAATTTCTGACAACGAAACTGCTGAATCACACGAAGCAATGTATTTTTTCCGCTTTGAATTAGAATCAATCACGGATGTGCAGGCTCCATGGAAAAGGTACCTCTCTTTACAAAGCCGCAGCGACGCTAATATTGTTGCAGTGATAAGCACAAAAAGAGCATTGAGCCGCATTCAACGCTTTTGCTTCAAGTTTCGGAAAATGCATGTAGCACATACGACTCTACTGACATAAGGCACAAAACGTAGCTATGTATTGCTTTCAAGGAAGGCGTCTCCCAAACGAAGCACTCAAATTCATGAGTTGCTCGAAACGTATGCGCTTCAATATATTAATTGCTTCGAGAAAAATCTGCGAAACCTACAAAACAGGATTTTCCCATCACGCTACACACAAAGAAAGCTGCGATGTAAACTTTATACCAAGAAAATATGAAGATAAGTCTTTTTCTTTCATAATTTCCGGACAACCGTTTTGTTTGCAATTCAAAATTTGTTGTCAACAAGAATGCTGAGTCCGAAGATATCACACTAGGTACTATAGTACCACCTTCTGTTGACGGATTGCACGCAATATAGCGATTGATGGTAAGGTGCAAGCTCACCAGATGATGGAGTAAAATAACCATTGTGATTCATGATTACGGACAGTGCACGAGTTCTGAAACTGATATGATTCAACATGGAAAGAAAGTTTAAGTATTTTTGACAAACGTAGGAGGTGGGGGCGCAAAGAGGGCTGTAATCATTTCAAATATTGAATAAATTTTTGCGTACAAAAATTACAATTAACAAAATTATTTCGTCAATTCTTTACGGTATTAATGGAATCAAAAATACACTAGATGTGTCTTTTTATTGCTTAGATAAGTTAAATTGTAATATTCTTTGCAAATCCAGTTTTTGCACATGAACCCCCAATGCCCAAGAACCTCCTTTTTAATCCCCTACGCCCATGTTTGTTTCGTATAAACGGTATATTATCATTTCTTCGAAGCACATAAAAATTGCCGCCAACATATACAGCCACTACGCTTCACTTTAGGATTGCACCAAGCACGTGGCTCAACACAACTCAATAACGGCAAGGCACAGCGTCATACCGACGCAGCTGATTCAACGGAGTCATGAGCTTGCTGCGTCACGCCGCTGGCACCTTTTCATGCAATCACGTGACCAGTGAGGCAACTTCAGCAGGAAACTTGTCCGGGTCATGCGGCTTGCATGAACTTCTGATAATCCTTTTCATAAATATCTATAAGCCGTAGGAATTAAGGAACAGTCAAAGATCTACTGGTCTAGATTGTTTCAGCTGCACGTACGCAACACCAGGCACGAAGTCATGCCTTAAGTTTTTTTGGGGGAGGCAAAATGCATTTTTAGAGGAAAAATTTTAGTTTTTAGAATCTGTTTAAAATATATTTTGGGCACAACAAAATTTCGCAGGTCACACACCCTGAATGCCCCCGTGGCTACGGGCCTGCGCACCACACGCACTAATTTTACCGGCGATCTACGCGTCAAGTTGTGATGGCAACGCAGGTCAAGACCAGCGACATCATTTGAAACGCTAACCTGGCGTGGTTACGGAATAAGAAAAAAACAGTGTTAAAGGATACCAGTGTCGTCGTCTTCTTTGAAAATGCGCTTTTCTTTGCATATCCTGGCGAGCAGTGCAGCGCGGTCGAAGTGACGCATGCTGCGTGAAAAACAAAGAGAAAAAACTGACTATCGGTTGTGGGTTCTGTTTCAACGTAGAGCCGGCAAGCTTTTATGAAACTGCAGCGAGGGTTGTCTTCTTGAGAGTTTCTCTGTAGTTCTGTTCATATCTTACAGTCCGCAATCAAATCGGGTTGCAAACAGAAATGGCCGCCCAGCTTTCCTGCACAATGTTCCGCTCATCGAAGACACATCGATGATGTCCACGAGGGCGAAACACATGTGGTGAGATGTCGTAATGGGTTAAACGGTAAGAAAGCACTACTTCCTATCTTTATCCTGAGTTTCACAACAACGCCGGCAAATGGCTGAGCGAGGTATAACCACTTGCTGCTTGGCAGTAACTGACTGACAAAAATCGGACGTTCGTGTTAAGTTGGCGCTTGTCAGGGGCGACGGGAAGGGAAGAGGTCTGGCGTAACAACTACGTCACCGAATCGTGCAAACTGGGAAGTAGTAAAGGTTCGTCGGATTTTCTACATCAGTGGGAAGTAGTAAAGGTTCGTCGGATTTTCTACATCAGTGGGAAGTAGCAAGGTTCGCCGGATTTTGAAGTGTGTATTGGCATTAATCCGTCAAAGCTAGAATCGAAGCTGAAAACGAACTCATCACGTTTAAAGATCGAGGTCATGGAATGGGGTGTATCTCGTATCAACGGTATATTACCGTCTTTCTCTTCGGCGTACACTGGAGATTAAACGTTTAGCAGAAAAAACTATGCACACCAACACGCAAGCCCAAGCAACGAAAAATTCAATGCAGTATGATTTCCAAAACCTTTGCTAATCTGCATTTTATTTTTTGCAATAAATTGATAGGTATACCAAAGTAGAACAATGTTTGTGAAGCAGACCAAGGTGAGCCATCAATAAAACAAGCTGGCACTTTAGACAGGTACGAGGTGACAACAGAAACGTTGCGCACTGAACATACACAGGGTCGCAGTGAGAAGCCAGACAAGCGAGATACTCACTCGTGCAGCATTCTGACGACAAGCGCGAACTGACCGAGAAAGAGATGCACAAGAAGCGCAGTCGACTTCCTGTTCACCTGAAACAAAAAGCACGTCCCTCTCATTGGTGTCGTGCTTTACAATCTGCCGATTTGCAAACAAGACAAGCGCGTACTTTGTTGGAGCACAAATGATTGGCCCATTGCTTCATAATATCAGTGAAATCATCTTGGTCAAGACGAACTTTGGCCAGCCACACAGCTTCGTCCCAGCAGTCGCTCGTTGCCAAGTAACGGCAGGCATCGAGCGGCTTGTCAATGGCACACAACAGCTCAGCACCCTCTGCGCAAATCAACTGGTTCGCTTAAAAGTCTCGCACTTACAAGAACTTATGTATCAACAATTAGCCCAGCAACACCAATAACAGTTTAACGAGGTAAAGCTAATAACGACACAATCGGCGTAAACTTGCAGCAAGAAACAATCATTTAAGAAAATGGGGTAAATTGAAAAGCAAGCGTACAGCAGCGTATAAACAGCAGAGGGTTCGCTTGCTACAACTAAAGTGCCGTGCAACCATAGCCACAGACAGAGCGCACGATATGCTGCATTCCTTCACCTCTGTACTTTCCACAGGCGATGAGACTCGTTGCAATTAACTTGAGGGTGCTTTGCGCAGAGGTGGACGTGTCTTCCTTCAAAGTCGCGAGGAGACAAGCCTTCAGCGAGTTCTCGTAGTAAGACTTTTCGTCGGGACTCGTTTCCAGCAAGATCTGTACCGCTCGATCGATCTGCAACGCAAGGAACGGCCCAGCTGCAAACACGCAGACCTCGGCGGAGATGCAACTTAGCAATGGGTCTTCAAACCGAGAATCACAAACAGACTTTACAAGATGGTTAAAACGCAACGGCTGCTGCTAAGCACACGCTCTGCTGGGCAGTACGGGAGCAAAACAGAATCCATAACACACACACGGAATGCATTTCGACCGTAAAATGTGCCGAAGAAGACAGTGACATGCGTGCAACTCGCCGCTTTTGCGAAGAACTATCCGCCAACGTTCGAACACTGCCTTTATTTTTACTCAGTGAATAAATTGATGACGGTGTTAAGCAGTACCGTTTACACAGTAACGCAGAAATGAGTATCTTTTGGTGCAACTAAAGCTGCTTTCTAGTGACATTCATTACACATAATATTATCGCGCCACTTGCACCATTCTACGAGTATAAGAGCTATCTTAAAAATATCTCGATAACTCGTTACTGGTTGGTGGGACTCCTAACACAATCTACTTTAGCCGGCGTAGGTTTAATTTGTCATCAAACCCAGTTGTTGAATGTTGGATGCCACGCAGCAAGTCCGTTGAATTTATACAACACATAATAAAGGTGCTCTAACTTAGTGAGAGAGCACTCTGCGATGCAAAACAACCGCGTCATAAATTGAACTGCATGCGCAAATCATTTCAGGAAAATAAGTCTGCAGGGCATTGGTGTGCTAAACTTTATTGAACCGTCTATTAACACCCAGAGGCCTACCAAGGATCATAACGTGATTGCACCTCCGACCTGGCTTGGTCCTGCCTTGGTGTAGAGCCAGCAGAACCAACAGAGCTTGCTCAAACCCGTGATGGATATTTTGAGACCCCTGGGACTGCTGTTCCCGTGATCCTCCCGAGAGGAAACGTGGGTTTGAAAATAAATGAAATGAGTAGTTAGCACCGCTTGCCACACCCCCAAGTCGTTCTGTATTTCTGCAACGCTTGATAGCGTAAGGGCAAAACGCTGCTTCAATGACGAAAAACCAGTCAGCATCTTTTTGTAATGTAAGTCCAAAATGGCTTTATTCCACAATAAATAACTTTGTTTTACTTGCTGTAAATAGACGCATCTTTCAACGCAGTGACTGCTGTGAGCAGCAGTTTCTCGCAGCATGCAGTGACACAAGGCACGTTCTTGTTCTATGAGTTTGAATAACGTGTTATTGCACAGGACGTCAGAAGCCAGATCGCAGCAAGATGAAACGTGATCTGAAATAGAAAACCTAAAATATAACGTTGTACACACGATCGCCCACTGCACGTTTAAAAAATATCTTCAACATGCTTTTTCAGGTTTTAGCGTACTACTATCATCGCAAAAATTTTACCCTAAAAATCAGTTAAGCTTGGACAATAGGCCATTCAGAAATAAAGTGTGGACTAACTGGGATTAACATTACAAAATGCGGTCAACAACAAGTTCAACCATTTTTGCTCTTTTGAGGCGCCAATACGTAACGTGGGCACACGTGAAAAGGAATTTGAAAGGTTTTTCGACTAACAATAACCAAATGATAATTTGCGTGTAGGAACCATGTCACCAATTGAATTAATACAACCTACAGGGTAAAATTAAGTTCGTACCAAGGCAATGTTTGAAGGTATACATGACAGCTGAAGTGCAAAAGGTCCAATCTTGCTCAGAAAATATATGCGCTACAATTTCATGACAAAATGCCCCACACAATATTTTTCATTCGGCCAATTCCAAATTTTGTCATCAAATCGTACACTGTGCTATGCTCGAAATTGCTGGTATTCCACTCAAAACCGCTTTCAACAGACTAGATCTGGCGACAAAACTCAATGCAGCTATACATCTAACAACACCCTAACTTTCGCTGATGGTGAAAGAAAGCACTCTGGGCAATTCTACACGGAATTCAGACACCTTAATTCCCTGAAATTTCCGACGTTTGCATTAGCCTCACTACTTTTAATTTTAATTTGGGATTTTACTGTGATTCGCTTTTTTTTATCATGAATTGGCAGGCGTTTACAGAACGTGAAGTGGCTGCAGTGATACAGAAATGATTTTGTATCTGGACTACAGTGAATATTCACAGAGTTCTCACAACTAAGCGCACCATAACTACGATCTGTAAACGAGGAACGCGCTACATCAAAATAGTGTTCGACTGTTCCTCGCAAGCGCACTCGAATGCAAACCAACAGCGCAGACCTTTCTCTGGTTTCGAAGAGCTAAGCAGGTCTGTCCACACTTGAAAAAGTTGCATTGCAGCTGGGGTACCGCATGCACACGTGCATTGATCACAAGCTGTCAGAACTTATGAATCGATGAATACAATCCTCGCATCACCCGATGGTTATTTTTTCAGGGAATTTCGCATTTTTTGTAAAAATCCACATTGCATGACCCCCAAGCATTTTTTGAGCACCCGCAAGTGCTTCCAGTGCGTTATCCCGCCTACTCACTGCAAGTTGTATAACTCAGATGAGATTTCAATCCCCGTTACTAGTCATAGCCTTTTCAGAATAATAAAAGTCATATCAATACATAAGATCCGCATGACGCTCAATGGTTTGACAACTGCATTTAAGGGGGACTACCTCTAAAACAACGACATCCGGGTTTTTACCAGAAAACACACGCCGGGGTTACGCATTATTAGCCCAACCTCTACAAACTTCCGATTTTTACCAAATTCCGCAAGTTATGCCGTCAAGATGAGAACTACGAACGTTTGTCAAAAATTGGTCTCGAAAAATCCTAGTTTCCACAAGCTATGAGCCAGCATCTTCGTGCTCTTGACCAGGGTTTTTCTTAAGGTTTGGGTTAAGGGAACACCAAGAAATTTTGAGGCCGGATTTTTTTAGCAAAACGTACAAAATACTTCCTAAACGTATTGTTTTTTACAGTAATTGGCAGTCACAGGCACAAGTAATACTACTGTTTTTACAAAAATTATGTCACAAATTTTTTTAATTTCAATTTCATTAAACAGCTCTTGTTCATCAGTAAAAGCATCGTTTTTTTACTCATCGTCTCCAGATTCTACGGTCTTAAGAGCTGTTCTGTCTGAACCGTTCATTGAAACATTTGTCGGAGCATTCAGCCGTACATCAAGCAGCCGGTTTCGTTGCTTGGTTATAACTCGCTCTGGTCAGGCTGTGGCAAGTGGAACGGACAGCGCAATGCAGCAATATTGCTTATTTCGTCGACCATGCTAGCCCACCATGGGCTCTCCTCAGAAAACAATGCGATTTAAGAAACAATGCGATTACCCAAATGCTCCGAGATGAACAAAATAAACTCGGTTACTGCCACAGAACTGGTATGGCGGAGGTCGTGAAGCCGATCATTATGGCCAATGCAGTCTACCAAGGTTTGCAAAGAGGCTATTTTTCGATTCGGTATCTCTTTTTTCGAAACCCAGTAAATCAGATATATGCGCTCAGCTATCGTATTAACTTTATCTGAAATGCGATCCTGATGAACAGCTGGAAATAGTGAAATGCGTTGATTTTTTCCATGCTCTTGGATTTTTGGTGTTGATCAGAGATGAGATGAGTATCCAGGCGGTTTGGGCGTGGAGGCCGGGCTGGCTCGGCAGCGTACTGCAAATATTACCATTCTTTCCTCGGCCGGTGGTAACTGCTGGATGATTAGGGCATAGCAAACATATTATGCCTCGGTCAGCATGCAGAGTGAACACATTCATCAGTAGGCATTCACCAAAATGTTTCAGCCTAATCCATGATTAAAAAGTCTGATTGTTTGATGCTGCTGACTGACTGTTAACTGAAACTGACGATGCTTTTGAGATTCTAACAGTTGAATGCTATTCATTCTGGACAACAGAATCGAAAGAAACTTTGCAGTCACTGCTGTTGGGTTTGCACTTTCTGGCTGGGTAACAGCATGAAATTTTTGTTTAGGCTTACTACAAATACACTGCTTCATGCATGGATGGCTAGCTTGACGTTTTTGCTGTGACATTATCTTCCGAAAATACCCACACAAGAAAAGAAAAGCATGAAATATGCAAAAGGCTTGGCTTGCTAAAAACGTTTGACACTGTGGAAAAAAACTTGACTTGCTAAAAACGCCAAACGCAGTGGCATTCAAAGCATTAATTATTACGTAACATAATTGTTTATCTCATAAAAGCTGTCATTACTGATTGTTGCGTTGCATGGGATTTTCATAGATAGATGATGATGATGAATAGACATCTGTACTGCACTTATTTGGTGAGGCGAATCGGTTTGGATCGTTAATTGAAGCAACAAAGCGACGTTACGCTTTCACTTGAGCTAAAACGTTTCGTGGTTGTCCAGATTTAATGTGAAAGTACGAGTTTTATGGGTCCGCAGAGGAAATTTATGTGGCCGTTTTGAACTCATACAACGCCTTAAAAAACTGCTCTTGACACATGATACATTTCTGGCAATACACCCACTAATTATTGCCTGTTGCTGCCGATGTGAACATTAAACGTTCGAAAAGCACTTTGCAATTACCGCATGCGGAAGGCACCGAATCAGAAGCTTCCCGAGGTGTCGCAGCATGGATCAGTGCGTGAGAAACTGCACTCCAAAAACGGAAGTCTGATTCATCACCGAACAATCTGGAAAAGGTTGCAGCGTTAAATACCGTAAGTGGAAGCATTTCTACAGTGTTCTCGTGTATACCGAAACCTCCACCAGCATACCTTTTCACTTAAAGCAGTGGTTCTTAACCTTTTTTTACCATGCCTCCCAGCAATTGTCCTTTGTTTCAAGCCCCCTGACTTCAAACAAGCTGTAAAAACAAACGTAGTTATTGGTATCTTTAATGATCAAACTTTCCAGGTTGTAGGGCGCGTAAGGGCTCGCGCGCCCACCTGGAAATTTATTGACGCACCCCCAGGTTAAGAACCACTGACTTAAAGAATTCATAATTTGGCGGACAGACAGATCCGTTAAAGTGAAACATAAAATCAAGGCAGGCATTTTCGCACGACACGCGACAGTCAAACCTCACCTCGACACGGCGAGACAACGCTGCAAGATATCTCCGCTCAAAAGACAACTCGAAAGGGATGACGTCACCCCGGAATATTGCTTCAAAACTGATTCTTTAGCTGGACTAATAAGCCAACAAGATAAAGGTTAGGTACGTCTCAGACTACTACTACTACCGACAAGTAAAACTAAAAACAAAACATTAAGGACACTTGCAGAATATCAAGGTTATGTAACCACCCAAAAAAATCAAGCAAGTCGCAATGAGATGAATAAAGCAATCAAAAGTGATCTCTGGCAACAACGTTGTAAGTCTTGCTTAGTTTTATGCGAACCGGGTAGCATTAAAACCACGCGATTTGCAAAATTTTGCACAATGAAACGAAATTTCTTTGGTCAGGGCACTGGGCCAACACAACAAACGAGATTTTACACATATTTAAAAGGAACTTACGCTCCGGAAAACCTAAAATAAAGACACTTTCCTGACTGATGTCACAAGGTCATGAAATGCTCTACGTAATTGTCGGGAAAATACCGTCGGCGTTTGTGAGTCACCAACAGAACACTGCAGCCAATCCATCACCACAAAAAGTACCTATTGCACAATTCAAACTTCAGTTGAAAGGAACCTTTAGCAGTCAGCAGTCGTGGCAAAACGTAATCGAAAGTCATCGGTACTTCCAAATCACAAAGAACACTGCGATGTTGGGATAGTTTGGGAGCCATCGCATCGGAAATGTGTATTTCACCGTTTTCCAGTACAACCGCAATTTTATCGGAAGCGCACCATTCTGCGTCTTTTATGTGACAGTTCTGCATAAAAGAAGGATATGTACAACATTTTAACCATAGGTATAAAACGTTTTCTCACGAAGATATTTGCAACTTTGTGAGGATCTAGTTAAATCAGAAGTTTGCGATTTCAAGCTTTTTAGTAAAGAACCATTAATTGGTGTTATTGCGGTGTTACAATTCTACAGGTGTAAACCACTCGAAAAACTACATAAAAAGATTGAATCTTTAAATCACGTTAAGCCTTCGCACACTCTGCTGACAAAGCGGTATTGCTCGATCAGAAAAAATCACGCACAAGTGAGAATATACGAGCAGTCTCGCATTTTGCAACAATCCACAATAATGTCCAGTGAGGTCATGGATTTGTCAAACAGACCGACAATGTAAACACCTAGCCTTAGTAATTTACTGAAAACGCAAACATTGCAACCTGTTGGAAAATTGAAAAAAAAACACAATGTTTGCCAAATATTTCTGTAACATTGCGCTTCAATTGCTCTCATGATTTCATAATTTCAGAAAAAAAATATGAAGGTAATCAGGTTTCCCATAACTTTTTCAACGAGGTCAAGCTCTTGTTTACATATCTGAACCCCAGAAGCCTAAAAAGTACGTTGATGAGTACACATAATTTTATTATCTTCTATTACAACCTGTTACCGCAGTAAATGCGATGTAAAGGGCGTTGGGCTTGTGTCCGCTTAGTGAAATTAACGATGGCGAACACAGAATATCCTCGCAGAACGCTATCAGTACGTCGTAACCCAAAAATTATTAAATCCCCTACAGTGAGTTCATCTGTCAATTATAAGGTGAAAAACAGACACAGCAACATCCCCAAGTCGCACCAGGATATGTTACATCATCGTCACAGATCATGACACTGCACCGTTGCAAGAGAGTCATGACAGGAAACGAATGCTTTCGAACCAGAGCAAGCACGAAATTACGACGACTGCTTGCGCCATCACAAGCAGAGTTTTAAAACAGCAATCGATTCTGACCTCTTTCGCGAACGTTCTGCAAACGCACATGAAATCCTGGGTGTCCCATATTTCCACCGAGCTCGGATACAGAACCAAGGCCTTGCAGTTTCCTTTTCCGGGACCGAACTTCACTTTTCGAACAATGGAGTGATGTGAGGGGAGCGTCCTGTACGAACGACTAAAGGTGATTCAGGACCCAAAACTGCTGTTGACACAATTGCGCGACACGTTCCAACATGTTTGAACGATGCAGTGTTGTGAGTTAGAAAATTTTTCACGTCCAACAAGTATCGCATCTAATGTACCTGGGCATCTGCAGCAGAAACCCTGGCTTATTTCGTCCGCTATATTAACGACTTGCGTCAAATTAACGGCAGCAAATAGCAGAAAACGACGAGCTCAATTTTCTGTAGGACAAATTTTCTTATTTACAAATCTTCAACTTCAGAGCTCAATTTCAAAGGCTAATTCTTCACGTCAGGGGAGAGGCCACCCTGTACTCTCCGTTGGTTATAATTACATCCATTGACTATAACACTGGACAACAACAAAAAATTTTGTTGGTGCAATGAATATTTCAACTGATTTTACCTGATTTTGGGTCGCTGATTAAAAAATGCAGTCCGTTTTTCTCTATCAAGTCGAGTTTTCCTGCTGTGGGGTGTCCAACGGACAAAAATGAGTAGTAATTACTTGAGTAGTAAAACTTGGGAGTAGTAAAACAACGGACAAAAATGAGTAGTAAAACTTGGGTGGTCTCTGAAAACGTGGTACTAGGGCATGGTTGGTCAGGTTTAATGGACCAACAGTAGTCAGCTAGCACGGCGGCGTACCACCTTCCTTGACATCATAATTCCGTTTCATTGATATCCTGATGGAACCTCTCCACTTGCTCATCAGTTCCAAGGTTTTCGGGGAAGTGATGCAGATGGCTGGATTGGAAATGAAGTTTGATGCTCATGTTAGCACCAACATCTTGAAGACTGCTGAGCAAATTCGCCAAAATTTATTTGTAGTTAAAAACTTTTCTATTTCCCAAAAACGTTTTAACAGCTTCCGCAAAAGTACTCCACGCAGAAAGTCCTTCTTCATTCATGGAAGTTTGGTTGCTATTGTCATTTATTAATTTTCTGATCTGAAGGCCGTCAAAAATAACATCGTTTAATTTTCCTATTATTGATCCTGGAAATTTGGTGCAAATGCATCTGAAACATTTATTTACATCCTTGTTAAGTGATATTACAAATTGTTTCATGATACCAAGCTTGATGTGAAGGGGAGGTAAAACGATTTTAGATATTCTGCAAGACAGTGAGTTTGAATGTCTTTCACACCGATACCGTTTCTTCTCTTACAGGCCAATATTTTTATTCAGTGTTGGAATCTAGCTCTGCTATCCCTATCCCATATGCATAGAAAGTATGAGAACTTCGTATAACCACCTTGCAACCCAAGCAGAAATCCAACCTTTTCTACTTTACACAATGACACAAATGATCCACTTGCGTCCATAGCATGAATTTTTTCCAGTACAAACTTAATTTCGTTGCATTTTTCTTTGAAGATTGTTGAATGACCAACAGGAATAGATCCAAGTGTTACCATTATGCAGAAGTGCAAATTCCAAACTTCGTTTCAAGCTATCAGTAAAAGTCTCCAACCTTTAGGTTCATATTCTGCAACACCAACATTCTTTAGAAGGCCTTCAACATTGTTCCAATACACAACCTCATTTTCTTGGGTGAAACATGGCATGAATTCAGGATGACGTTTCCGATGAGAGGTGATGCGACTGCTTGATTGTAGAAGATTTTATTCTTCAAGCATTAAAGCAAGCATCTCAGAAGACTCTTTAAAAAGATTCAGATCTCTTGCCAAGTCATTAAGCTTTCCATGGGAAGAGTTGTGGAGATAAAAGAAGATGATAGGAGATCGTTATCTGCAAGGGTGGCATCGCTATCGGTTGAAAAGGGTTCTTCGTGGCTGGAAGAGAATCTACTTGTGGCAACTCTTCAAACACAGGTACGGGGAGATCTTCACTGCGTGGAACTAGCCATATCGCCAGGTCTAAGTTAGGATCTCTCAAAAAGTTCTTATTCTTCCTACTCATGCCTTTGCTTTTCACTGCACAAAAGCAGCAGTCGCTGTTGTGATCTTGGTTCACGCCACACCGATGGAACAGCAAGCCTTAAGCCAGCTATGTCCAACTCGCGGCCCAGTCGAAAGTTTTGTGCGGCCCAGTTTAAGTTTTCGCTGTAGTATAGTAGCCCAAGGGCGTACGCAAAGGGGGGGTTGGGGTTAACCCGCCCCCTTGAGCATGATATTTTTTTATTACCTGCGCAAATGAGATTAACTGTTTTCGCATACTTTTTGCTTGTTAATTTGTCGACTTAATGCAAATACCATAGAATAAATTAGCATACCATTTCAAGGAACATTGTAAATGGGCCAAAAAGTAATAATTACGCTTTGGTGAGAATCAAGGTTATCGTCTGCGTCCAAAAACCACCTCACCACGTTTTGCAAACCCTCCATCCACTACGCATGTTTAAGATTGTGTTCCGCGATAGTTCACTTTATCCGAAACAATTGTCTTTATTTTGTCTGCTAAGGCTGATCAGCGCAAGCGCTGACCGCATTGGCTACATTAGCAATTTCTGTAGCATGATAGAACTGTTGCACGAGTTCAAAAAAAGCTTTTAAACATGGAAGCATTCAGGAATTTGATAATGTCTCAGGAGGGAAAAAGGAAAACTAAACGTTTGATGGACTTCTATACATAATAAAAATTGAATTTTTTTTTGCGTACTTCATGCGCATTCTCCATTCTTGTGTAGTTTTGCAAGATTCGATCTTGCAAACCGGGGTGTGCGCCAGACGGTCCAGCCACTCACTTTCTATGCTCGACGGCTGGTGTTCGACAAGACATCAGCGCAGCATCATTTTGCAGCTGTGAATTGCTCGGACGCAGTGATGAGTGTGTTTTGCTACCCTGTTTTAATATGCAGCCTGATATTTTTGCAGTTATGAACTGCTGTGTCGTAGCGTTGATTGTATTTTCCTCCGATATGCTAGCTTGGATGGCTGATAGTTTATATTCAGCAAGGGCGTTCGCAAGGGGGGGTTGGGGTTAACCCTCCCTTGAGCTTGATATTTTACGAAAACTTTATTACCTGCGCAAATGAAATTAACTGTATTCGCATGCTTTTTGCTTGTTAATTTCTCGACTTAATGCAAATACCACGGAATAAATTTGCATGCAAATTTCAAGGAGCATTGTAAATGGGCCAAAAAGTAATAATCAAATCTGGGGGAATCTTCGTTATCGTCTGCGTCCAGAAACCATCTCACCACTTTCTGCAGATCTTTCGTCCACTACGCATGTTTAAGATTGTGCTCCGCGACAGTTCACTTTATCCGAAACAGTTGACTTTATTTTGTCTGCTATGGCTGATCAGCGCAAGCGCTGAACGCATTGGCTACATTAGCAATTTCTGTAGCATGATAAAACTGTTGCATGAGCTCAAAAACAGGAGTTGTTAACATAGAAGCATTCAGGCATTTGATAATGTCTCAGCAGGGAAGAAGGAAAACTAAACATTTGCTGGACTTCCAGGCCCGTAACCAGTTTGGGACACCAGGGGGGGAGAAGAGCTTTCTA
>Ga0210059_1000864_pt1 | contig 42711 bp, 31 predicted proteins | sample Ectturendosymbi2_FD_188042 | JGI IMG/M metagenome (GOLD analysis project Ga0210059, IMG submission 188042) | Ecteinascidia turbinata endosymbiont from Florida, USA - Sample 2 (SPAdes) (version 2) | ecosystem: Host-associated > Tunicates > Ascidians > Unclassified | place: Key West, Florida... | reverse complement strand
GCAGGAAAGAGTCTGCAAGAATATTTGATCCACCAATTTATTCTTTCTCACCTGCCTCTTACCTGTCACGGTGTAGCTTATGTTCGGGTTCCTAGGCTAGTAATGACTACAGTTGGAACAATAGTCTTTATTGATGACAAAAACCTGATTAATAGGTGGGACGAAAACTATTTGTTGTCAAATAATGGCACTAAAGTTTGTCAGCATATATTACGTGTGATAGTCCACTAAATAACTTACAAATATAAAGTGATAAAACTAATTGAAAGAGCCAATGTCAATTAAAAAAATACAACACTTACAATGAATTGGTAACTTCACTATAAAGTGGAAATTCCTCCCCTGAACTTATGAAATTCCTCCCCGGTGAGGAATTCCTCCACGGTTGGGAACCACTGATCTAGTATGAGCACCTTGCGATTGAGAAATCTTGCTACACTGTCTATAGAGCAACAATTGACAGACAATATAAATTTTTACATTGCCACTGAAGAATTTGCCAACAAAAAGGCAAGAAAAGTTACTGTGTAGAAAATTTTAGTTTTCATTTTAGAAACAAAGATGGTCCTAATTTTTTACACATTTTTTACTATTTTTCCCTATATGTCATTTTTGCTTTTTGTTTAACTGTTACTTACAATGTTTGAGTTTTTTGGTGTGTTTTTAAAGCATACCATATTTGAGCATGTGAGAGTACTGTAATATTATAATGGTGCACACAGGGCCGGCGTTAGCAAGTGCGGGGCCCGATTTGAAACAATTTTGCGGGGCCCCACTCAATGGTGTGTAGAAATTTTTGAGGGGTGCATCAAGGCGTAATGGTAGAAATGAGTGATGTTACAAAGGCGAGGCCCGAAAGGGTGACGCCAAGACCTCTCCAGCAGAGACTTCAATGGACAGCACCGTTAAAACACAATAAAATCAAAGAATTGCAACCCTCATTAATGCCTCCTCTCTGGGCAGATACCTCCCTGATTAGAAAAGAGGTACGAGTGCAGTACCTGCAGAGACGAGAGGTATTGAATGCTGTGCTAGTGGATATCCAGAGCTGAACAGTTTGCAATAGTAGCAAAAAATTATATTTTTCCACTCCAGGAATAATAGCCACAAATGACCTACCGCTTCACCACTTGGTGGTAATCTTTTGCAGTGAAACTCAGAAAACCGTGTCCTATCACTCTCGTTTCTGGGGAAAACTTCTATTATGATTGCAGGCGGTCCTAAATTTAGCCTAAATAGTCCAGGGTAGTCCATAGCATTCCGACTCATGACACCTGGCTACGTAGCAGGATCATTTGTTCATCCAAATTTTGAGTGTTCTTGCTCGCATGCCTCATCAGATGCACATCCGACGAGGTTCCTGCTTTCTCAGAATCAACACTGTCGAAACGACTTATATCACTTCCGGTACATAAACTTCTACTTTGACTATCTGGCGTAACATGACCAGGCTGGCTCCGCGTTGTCGCCATCTTCAATGTGGTGTCGCATTTAGGGTATACCCTCCATGGTTAAAATACTTGTCTAACGCACCTTTCTTTTTTATGCTTCGGTCTGGTTTTGCCTTAGCTTTAGGCCTCTTTTCGTGCCACCTGATATTTTTGGCCCCTGTTTCACGGTCTTTGACTCATAGTATTTTGCTTAGTTCCAGACAACTTTCTTACATATTCTTAAATAAATAGCCCAAATTGGACGGTTTAAAGCCAAAAACAAAACACCTGCCTATCACTGTATTCTTTACACGTGGAAAATGGTTACAGTGAAAACCACTTAATAGAGCACCGATTTTAAAAGTAAAACCGCTTATTACAACAATTTTTTAATATTACGGAGGAGGGGTTAAAATTTTTTTCTCTATTAACACTAAAGAAACTCGTATGAAATGATTGTAGATCTCCCAATAAGTTTAAACCTACTTTTTAATTTTTCAAAACAGGCAAGTAGGCTACTGTAGTAGCCTCAAACTGCTTCGGAAGTTATTCCACGTTTCCAACTTTTTGCAACTTTTAGGCTATATCTCAGAAATTACGCCGCCAATCTGTGACATTGATGCCATAAACCTTGCTTCAGCAGTATTTCATGATGCAATTTTAACCACAAGAACATCATAAGCCTTACTTCACTTGAACCAAATTGTCACTCCTGTTGCTTTGCAAATGGCTTAACTGTTAGTAATTTTCTGTTACATTTCAACAAACCGCTATATGTTCAGCACCTGAAATAGTCAGTCATAATTAAAACTAGGTATATTTCAAACGTTTTTGCCAATAATCTGAATGGTTGCCTCATCAAATTTTTACGAGAGGGAAAATCAACAACACTATTAAAACACTAAGAAGCACACATTTGCAATTACGAATTACAGTAAACGTTACCCTTAGAAGGCAAGTGGTATTAACTATTGAAATGTCAACATTCAACAACTATCGAACCGCATTTTGCAGCAACTATTGACATCAGACCTGCCAAATACGAAACGCATTTATAAATGAAACAGAAAACAGCTTCAAAATTTCAACTTTTTTCTGTCTTAACGAGGTGCTGGTGAAAAAACTGGGCTACATACTACTGAAGACAATCACAATTCTTGCTATAGAATTTTGATAAAGGCGTTAAAACCGCGCAGTACGCTTGGATTTGCGTTGGCAACGGATCCCACGCTTACAAAATACTGTGGGCCCTCCAGAGACATCGGTTTGACCTTGCTGACTGCAAAGACATTTTGAGAGACCGCAACTGTTCATCTGAATACCGAGGTGATTGTAAAGCAAAGTTTTGGTGTACTATGATGGTGATGGTAAAACGAGTTTATACTGCACTTTAAGAGATCGTTGGAGAAATGTGAGAACCGTTTTGGTCTCTCAAAGCGACTTAAAAAACATTGGGCCCGCGCCGGCACTATACACAAGCAGCTTCGATAGAAAGTGCAAGTTTTCTTTGGTAAGTAGATAAGTAGAGCGCGGCCCCCTTTGGCGCGGGGCCCGATTAGAAGAAATCGGTCAAATCGGCTTAAAACCGGCCCTGGCTGCACAAACTAGTTAATATTATACAAAGCTTTAGGAGCCAGTCACTGTGTAATATGTATTTTTATGGGCTTGGGGCGCCAAACTCAAGGGCCGCCCCGGGCAGCCCACACTCTAGCTACGCCACTGTTTTTTTGCAATAAGTAAATTGGAAGAAATTCTGAAACGTGGATTAGGTCAATATGAAATGTTTTAGGACATAAGCCTGTTGTGGCTTCATATCGAAGTCAAAACCACAAAGCTTTCTGTTTATAGTGTTTTGAATAAAGAAAGCTTTGGCTCGGTGTGAGCGATATTAGCATAACTTACGGTGTTTCTACAAGTTGCAACCAGTCTATGTCGGTAGTTGAAGCAAAGATAAAAATGCTGACAATATGACACCACGATGTATGAAATATATTTCAAGCACGGCCCACTACTACCGCAAATCAAAAATGCTGTTACGTTGTTTCAAAACAGTATTTACTCAAGGATTGCCATTCCAAACACAGCGATCAAAAAGACATATTATGCAGAGTAAACAAAGGATGGGATTTCTAAAGTCATCGGAATTCCGTTGTCTGATTTGCACCCTATTTTGCTACTTACTTCATTCTCGTTTTCCATCTTATCATCTTATTACAAATTTAGTCCTGCAAAATTATTCTCATTGTAATTACCTTTATGGATAAATAAATGTTTGTTTGTCCGAATCGCTTACTTTCAGCTCGACTGGGTGGTACTGGTAAGAATAGCTGCTTGTCAAAAATTATGCACAAACTCTGCAAAATACCTCTGCTGTGCCATCAGCTTTTGGTAATTTGAAGTAAAATTCAGCCAAAACAACGCTGCGCAGTCATGCGATTTTGCTGAATCACGGTGGAGGTAACCCAATACGGGGATGCACTAAAAATAACGCCACGCCTGCCTGGCTACGATGCCACAGCCTTAGCGATGATTAACAAAGAGAAAAATGAAACATCCGACCAATGGTTCTGAACGCATGGGTCGCGACCCAAACGAGGCTTGCGGAGTGTCAAAAATCGGTAGCGCCGAGGCAATCCAAACCGGGTTGTATCTTTTAAAAGTTACCACTGCTTGTTGTGTCCGTCTGTAGCGTAGGTACTTAAAAAAAAGTAGATTGCTGACATTAAAAACAAAGTTAGCAACTGAATTACTGCCAAACTCATACATTATTTGTTTTCATGTTGAAATATGCTGTTTCAGGCTTGGGTCGCGAGATGTTCACCAAACTTAGATTTGGGTCGCGCTCAAAAAAGTTTGGGTACCGTTACGTCACAAATTTGTAGATCCATTGTTGCAGTCTGGTGTCGTCAAAATCGAGCCAACTTTTTGCTGCAAAGAGCACTGTTTTCGGTAAGTCTAGCTTTCACTAAATTCGTCAAAATAGTTATATCTAGGAAGGAGCCAGAGCCAGGGCAGGATTAAGGGGGGGGCAATTGCCCCGGGCCTCCCGCTGCAAGGGGGGCCCCCGTGATGACATTTATTTGTTTCAAATAAAATACTCGTTTAAAAATTTTTGTGATTCGGAAGCGATACAAGAATACAACTCTATATTATATTCCTATGTTGTGTAAGTATCAAGGGGACAAGGGCCCCCAACAGCAACTGCTTTCTCTACAAGTTTGACTGTCTGCCAGTTTTACTAATCGCTACTGAATAGCCTATAACTATTTTCGGTTTTGTTCAACGCAAATATATTTGATTTCGCTGGTAACGTTTTCCTAATAATCGTTCTTTTGGCATGGGTATGATAATAGGCGTAGCCAGGGGGGCCAAAGAGGCCATGATCCCCAAAAAATTTAAAAAATATATAGTCATTTTGTGCTTTGAGAAGCGTTTTTCCAAACAAAATAGCGTTATTCGCCTAAAATCAAATATTATGGGCTCCCGAAACTTTTTGGGCTGGCTACGCCACTGGGTATGACCCTCTACTCGTGCATCACGACTATTGCACAAATGTCACGAAAATTTTTATGTTTGCGTGCTAAAGCTAGTGGTTGCTGACTGCTGTTTAGTATCAGTCAATGTTGCCACTGAGGTATGTCTCGTGAACATCAGATTGTTGCCTTTTTCAGCATAACCTAACGTCAAACTTTTACGCTACAGTTTCATATAAGCAAAATGCTTCTATTAACAAACCTAACAAAGCGCGATTACCCTTGATGAATCCAAAACAGAGCGAAATATCGCCATTGAATGGAGAAGTCCTTTATAAGTTACTTAAAATATTGGTCTCAACGCAGCGAAGAGAGCTTCTTTAGTTTGAAACGATAACCAAACACACATTAGGGTGAGAGATTGATGAAAGGAGCTTAAAAAATCATTAATCTAACTTATTTTCGTCCTAAAATTAGAGGCAATGTGGCAAACAAAAACAACCCAGTCAACACCAGATTTGTCGCCAAAACATCAGGCATCAGAAATTTATCTGAGAACATGACATCTGATGTCATGTTAAAATATCAGAAGTGGCAACACTGGTATCAATATTCCCAATTTCGGATGAAGTCTCGAGGTAGCGGCAGCCGAACTGCACCTTTGTTTCGTCATAAAGGGTGACGTTGTGGTGGAAACGCACTTTTCTTCCGATGGCTACTATCGCTGTGTTACATCATCAACATATGAAGTTATTCAAGCCATTTGCAGTTGCACCACATGTTACTGCGTGGTCCGTCAGAAAAGGTTTTAATCAGTCGATTCGTAGGACGAAAGAGCAGCAAACGAGATTACAGTGTTTAGCTTGAGCGATGTCGAAATTTGCACTGCCATCAAGAGCTATGAAAAGCGCAAGGATCTGGCAGTGTTTGCTAAAACCCCTCGACTGAATCGCTTTTTCTAGCAAAACTTTCAAGCGGCAACGTTAAAGCACTGGCGTTAACCAGAGCATCTGAAAATGAAGGTGAAAATCAAGACATTACCTTGGAAACAACTTTCACACTCAGCCTGAATGGCCATATTGACATTCTTTTTCCGGTGTTTTTATTTGTAATCTCTGGGTTCTGCTTTAATGTTGGGGTGACTGTTGTTTCTTGCCGAGTCACTCTCTAGCCTGTGAAATATTTTTTCTTAGGAAAAATAGACTCTAGTTCTAGTATTTATATCATAAATTCTCTTCTCGCAGCTAACTGCATGTAAATTTGAGTAAGCACACTCTCGATTACCGGAAAAACAAACGGGAACCTTGCGAATCAGCGAAAACATTGACTTTTACGAACGATGACGTCATTAATTTCGTCATAGGGGCCCTCCAGTAAAAACTGTCCGGGGCCCCCCTACCCTTTAATCCGGTTCTGGCCAGAGCTGGAGCTTTCTCATAGACATAGCTCCGGCTCCTAAGTTTTAAAGTGAGCTCAGGCTCCTCGCAAAATGCCCAGGTCACAGGCTCCGCAACCTGCAAGGTTTACATTTTTACCTTCCCAAAAGAAAATCCACATAATTTTTTGCTTTCCGGACCATTTAATTTGTGTCATATTTCAAACCATCCAGGCTCTCAGACCAAACCAACATGAAGTGCGGGTGCAAAGCCGAGGCTGAAATGTAGCCCAGATCGTGAAACTTACCTAAAATCTTGTTACACCTTCAGTCATTGCGACCAACAATTGGTGGTGGATTACAACGCATTTACATCCAGCTCTGGAAATGCAGCGATGCATTTTACCCTCCTGAGCTGTTTTTTATTTCGTGTTACAATTTAACGGCAGAGACGAAATGAAGACATAATAACAGTTATACAATTTTTGTGAGTTTGCGATGACGAAAGAAAAGCAATCTCTTGACGTCTGGTAGGGTTGTGTCAGGTTTGAATGTACATCAACAAAAATTTTTGTCAACGCTAACTTTGCGTGTAAAGTAAAAAAACGAATATTACCAATGAGGTTTCTCGGTTTACATTATGTGCAAGCTAACTCACGATAACAAATTTGATGCAAAGTACTTTCAAAAATATTTTAGAAGGAGACAATTAACCAGTAGGACAAAGAGAAATTGAAATAGGACCTTTCTCAAAAATGATTAGAATATAAATTTTCACCTTTATTCTTTGAAAGTTTCTGCAAATTCAAAATTGCTATGCAATGTTTCCAAATTTCGGGGGAGGGGCAAATGCCCCAAATACCCCCCCTGGTTGCGCACCTGAACTCAAGATAACGGTAATATTACAAATTTCTGGAAAGGCAGTCGCTGCGGTTTTGCCGTCAATGCCTGAGAACCTTTTGTTATTTCTTACGACCAGAATCAAGAAAATGGCTGTTTGGAAAACTACATTTGTGTCCGAGCATTTTAACACAGACTAGTCCCAGTTGACCAAATGTTTTGCACTCGTTGCATGCTTTGCCTGTTGCCGCCTTGGCGATTCCAACTAACAGCTCTGCCCGGGAAAACCATGCAAAGAGCGCAAAACACAGTCGACTCGCACACATTTGCATTAGCACAAATGCAGAGATGTGTTTAAAAGCCCTTTGTTCAAAGAAATACTGTAGTATGACTTCTGGCAAGAAATTAACATTTTGACTTTTTGAATATAGCTGAACTGATTTCTTATCTTTTGTACTCATAATAAGCAGTGATGAATCGCAAAGCAAACCACAATTTAACACGCAAAGTTTAGGATAAAATGAGATTGATGGTTACCGTGCTGAAAACATAGATTTTTTTTTCCACAGATGAAAACTTCAAGAAAAATCCACATTTGTTTACATTGATTTTTATACACTCCTGATAATGTACTGCTGTGCAAAGCAATGCTAGTTTGCTGCCAATTATTAATAACTTTCGTGTTATGCTACTGCTTGTAAACGTATTGTTTCCTGGTGAACTTTGCCAGTAATCTAGTAAACCTTTTTAGTAAGCCTAAGGGTTTCTAATACAAATTCCTTCTTTACAGTGGCATGCTGTGCATTTCACGCTTAAATCTGCAATGGTATCATATCTTAATCACACTCCCTGCTAACAGCATGACTACAAAACTGCAAAAGCTATGGATATTTTATTATATGCTTACACATTATAGCTCAGTTCTTTTTAGATCGCTACACTACTACAGACCCGGTTTTATCATTCTGATTAGAAAGTAGGATGTTGTGGTAGTTAACGTTTTTTTTTATTTCTACAACAGTGGTTCTCAACCATTTCGCTGAGAGCCAAATTCAGACCAACGATTTGGTTAGAGAGTCGCACAAAACATTTTACCACAAGTCAATTGACACGTTTTATTTTATTGCATAAACGATGTCTGTTACACAATATATTAGAGGTGGTACTGAAAGCCGTGCCGATCTTTAACCGATTGCTTCCAATCGGGCCCCGCGCTACGGCTCCGAACATACGCAATGTTGCCCTTTCTATTGAAGCTGCGTGTGCAGCGCCGGCGCGGGCCTCACAGTTTTTATGCGTGGGACCAGTTGTCAACGCAAATCAAAGTGAACTGCGCGGTTGTATAATATCCTCATTCGTCATAATTAGTTGTGGAATTGTAACAGTGGGCTTTGTTTTTCGATGTGTTGTATAGTGTTTTCAATAGTAGCTAGCTAAAGAAGAGAGGGTTTAAGTTTTGAGGTTGCTTTTTGTTTCAGTTGCAAGCGTTTCGCACTTAGCAGGTTATTGCTGTTGCAACAGTTTCCGCCACTTGTCTTTTGAAAGTTACGTTTATTTCGTCATTGCAAATTTGTGCTGCTTAGTCGTTTTTCATTAGCGCTATGCATTTTCCCTCGCAAGGATCTCATGAGGTAGACTCTATCCCAAATTTTTTTGTTGCCCTCAAGATTTACAGTTGGCCATCCCAGTGACCGTGACATGTGGAGAAAGGAGTTTTCCAAGTTGAAACTAATTAAAACCTATTTGAGATCATCAATCCAGCAAGAGCGCCTAAATAGTTTGACGATTGTGTTCATTGAATCTGAAAAACCAGAGGCTTAAACTTGGACAAAGTTTTTAAGGACATTGCTAACGTTAAAACAAGAAAAATAAGTTTCTCTTAGCAAATGCATTTTGTGTTTCCTAGGCTGCGATAGCCTAAAGCAGGGCACGGTTCCAGCTAGGCGTCTTAAAGTTTTTGGTTCCAGCTCCAAAATAATTTGGTCCATCGAAAACTGAAAACCATTGTCGGATTTGTACAACTGTATTAATACACCAGCATAGATGAGGTGTCGAAAAATGATATATTTGATGGATAGTGGGATATGCGCAAAAAGTTTGAGAAATCCTGATCTACACATAAACGAGCTTGGATGTCGGATGGATTTTCCAGGGAGGGAAATAGGAATTTTTCCAGGTGTTGGTTGTAAGCACTTTTTCAGAGGTGCCAACAGTGGTGAAATTTTACTTTACCAACGCAAAACTGAAAGAAAAACATTTTTCAAATTTCAAACTCCAGTGAGTCCAAGGTCTCCCTGCACACCCCTTTCGACCCTCATGCTAACGAGGATAATTATGTAGATATACAAATCACGCTCGTCCCGCATTAAGTTAGCTCGCTTACCCCACAAACCTGGGCTGTATAAACGGAACCCAAATTTCAGGCTTCGGATCCACCAAGTAAAAGTGTCTGCTTTGACTCCAGCTGCAATCACCCAAAAGTTGATTGGTCTCGGGCTCCGACTCAACAGCCCATTTGTCTTTTTCAATCGGCTTTGCCATTATTTTGCAGCATTATAATACAATGTTGCACTGCAGTTTTTGTGGGATGTCCTCTTGTCACGTTTTTTCGTTTGCTGATGTTTTGTTTCTCAGCTATTACATCTTATCTTAGCGGGACGATTACGGCATGTCAAGCAGATTTGCTAATTTCATTTAACACATGGCCATTTGGCTTGCCGCACACTGTAGCAAGCATGCGTGCAACCAGGGGTGGGCATTCCCCCTCCGGTCGCGGGTTGGACATAGCTGATATATGGACAGGTAATGAACTAATTGTACGTTGCAGCAGACGTCACATTTTCTACGAAACCCTGATCGGGGATGAAATTTCCGCACGGACTGCGATTCATGCAGAGACTACGACCAGCCATTGCGGATGTCACTGCGTATATATTTGTACACAAATAAACAAACGACTTTTGTTGTCAGGTGTCGCCGAGGCGCAACGGTCGGCGCATGCGCCAAAAGCCGGCGAGCAACAAAACAATAATCTCGTCAGTGACGTCAGACGCAAGTTAGAAATTAACGTCCGCAGTGAATGTGCGCCGCTGCTACAACGCAACAGCGTCATCGTCGGCGAATCTATTTTGGCTAAGAAGAAGCAAAAAGCAAAGCGGCCTTGGTGCGATGCAAATTCACAGGTCCCCGTCGAATGTCGCGCAGTGACTGCGTCGCAAACGGCCTCGGCAATCGCGACGAACGTGCGGCACGGTATCAACAAAACTTATCGCAAAACACACCAAATAAAACGACAAACACCAATGAACACTGGTTTCTTCTTCGTTGAGCCACTCACTTAGGCGTGACAGTGGTTTCGGCCCCCGTGTCAGCGGATTAAAGCGATTGGTTGAAATTTAAACGACGCGAATCCATTCATCACCAAACCGAAGGAGCAACGTCCTGTCTGGGTCGCGGCTCCTATTGGTTCACATCGACAGTGGCAGCTACTCTCTCGTCCAAACGCGGACGAAAACCTTGTAAAAAGCGAATGAATTCGAAGTGCAGTGCCCAAGACTGGAAAAGGTACCAACCAGCCAAGCGTAGCTTCGTGCCAGTTATGCGCAGTGGACCGCATCAATTGCCAGCTCTGCGGAGGTACTCGCTGGAAAGCAGGTCACAGTGTGTTCTCTTACAATTGTCGTACTCGCTGGTCGAGTTTGTCCAACTCGTCCGCGATCTGGGGGGGCAAGTCCACGTTCACCTGCTCGTCGAAGTATTTCCTAATCGCCGTCACCTCTTGCAGCCAGAAGTCCCGCGGCAGATCAAACAGTCCGGACATGTCGACCGCATCTTTCAAACCGGCGAGCTTGATAGCCCCCTCGGCTGGCAACAATCCGATTGGAGATTCTACCGCTAGGGAGTGATCGTCGTGCGCGAGGTCGGTCCGGTTGAAGATCCATTCAAGCACGCGACAGTTTTCGCCAAACCCGGGCCACATGAACTTGCCATTCGCCTGCGCGGAGTCAAATGTCTCATTTCAGCGACAGTCAAGCCACGAAATAAAAGTTGGAGAACATTTGACGAAACAAATCCAAATTTGCCACATCGCAAAGGTCTAGGAAACGTACCCCCTCAAACGGTTTATTTAAAGTTTGTTTGGTGCGGACGGTTTAGAGAGCGTTGAACCAAAACGCTGCTAAGAGGAAGAACTGAACCGAGAAAAAAGTCACCAACTCTGCGTTTCACAGAACATTTCTTATTCTATGCCTGGGACAGTGTTTCTCAAGCATAGTGCAGTTTCCGAGTGGGCCACGTAGTTTGGTGAAAATACAACAACTTCTGTGTTCAGCAGCAACTTTCTCACTGAATTACATACAAGAAGAAAACACTACATAAGGAAAATATGTGCTTGTTTATGCGTATGAAAGCGCAACGTGTGTCAAGGAAAAAAGTTGAGAAACACTGGTCTAGAACAACTAGCGAAGCCAGCCGAAAATTTTGGGAGGGGCCAAATATTTTAATTTCAAGCGAGATTGGTTGTGCCACCGTCTCTTGAAGTACAAAATATGCTAGAAATTTTTTGGGGGAATGACCCCTTTGAATCCCCTTGGCTACGCCTATGCGTAGAACGTCTTCCAGCTTGTAGCGCATAACTTACGGGCACATCATCTTTGAATAAAAGCAATGTCTCGAGTTACTCTAAATTTTACGAAGACCAATCCCGACGCTTCCAACCAAAGCAAGCAACAGTAAAAGCCCTGCATGTAAAATCCAACCTTCAAACACTTCGCCTCACCTTCCTGAACCAGTTGACGTGATAGATTCGCGGCATGTGTCTTCCCTCCTTGTTCACGCTCAGCCAGTGCTTGAGGTAGTTTCCGAAATTGTAACCGAAGAAAGGACGCATCGCGAATGGGTCGTGCATTATCACTTTGCCTGCAAGAAAATGCATCGTTTGAAATCCGGGTTTCCAAATGAAAACAAAGTGACAAGACTTGAAAAACATCCTGATCAGACGACGTGACTTTCGGTTGTTACGTCACAGTCAAAGTTTTTCAGCAAACGGCGACACTTTTTCTCTTAAAGCAGAAAATCGATTCGCTATTTCTATGACGACATCACTTGCGTCACAAAAGCCGTTTCAAAAAATACGCGCAACCACCGGACCAAGATCTACACCGTCACGCTTGATCAATCTCACCTTTGTGTTCAGCGGCCGCCGTGGCCTCGGACCGCATAGCGGCGCCAATGAAGACCCCGTGTTGCCAGTCGAATGATTCGTAGACAAGAGGAACACCTGCGACGAAGGTTTTAGTTCGGATAATAAGGGGGTGCAGCGACGTAATTAGGGGGTGAAGCGGCCTTGAACGCGACCAACTACCGGGAGAGAAGTAACGCGCTGCCACGAGCGTGGCGCTAACGTTCAGCTTGAGAAGGTAGTCACGGAAAGCGTTATGTGAGGTTCGGGAAAACAACGAAAGGGTGAAGTAATGGACAAAAATTACTCTTTAAACGTCGTGAAATGCATGAAAATAAGTTCAGTCAGTGTAACCAAATGCGAAACAGATTGTTTTCAGTCGGTGTTGCTGAAACCGCAGACGCTTCCTACCTTCCGGGCGTCTGCCCCCGAACATGATGGCGTCGATTGGGACCCCATCGTGCTTTTCCCAGTCGGGGTCAATGGTGGGGCACTGGCTGGCTGGGGCGCAAAATCTCGAATTGGGGTGAGCGGCGGGTTCATCCGAGCCTGAAATGACATAAAGGACCGGTCAGAAGTGTAGGAACAACTTCGGGATGACTTTGTTGCTTACATCTAAGTGTTCAACGATAGATTGCCGAAACAATTTTCTTATGTTTGACGAAATAACTTGGTTCGCATAAATGCAAAGGAGGAAAAAGAAATAACCTGGAGTCCACGGTTTGTTTTTCCACGACGTAATAGTGACACCTGGCGGCGGAAGTTCGTCCATACCCTCCCAATAAACTCCGCCGTCCGACGTTTCCGCGACATTCGTAAAAACTGGAAAAAAACGCAACAAGTCTGGGTCAGTTTCATGCACAGACATCACAACAGAGCAAACAACAATGATATCAGCTGCATTAAGCGGCTGTGGAGAAGGAAGGGGGTGGATGTGCGTGGGAGCTGTTTCAAAACGTTACCTCAATGCGTGGTACACACCGATATCATAACAAATCATGCACTTCTAACCTGTTTCTTTTCCGGTCATAGATCGAAACGTTTTTGAAATGACCGAAAAGAATTAGGTCATTTCGGTTAGAATGTTTGAAACCATAGGTTAAAAAACACTGTTATGGCGAGATTTAATACAACTGTGAGACAAACCGAAATGTCTCAGCTAAAATGATCGAAATGTTTCAGCAAAAAATCACCCACCCAACACAATAAATTAAATACGCAGCAGCATTTCACACAGAGGCACCCGTCAATCAACCACTAGCGTTATCTTCTCACCTGTGTTGGACATGCAAGCCTCCAATGCGTTCGGGTTCGTCTTCTTCGACGTCCCCGGGGCGACGCCGAAAAATCCGTTTTCCGGATTTATCGCTCTCAGCCTCCCGGCGCTGTCAAACTTCATCCACGCAATGTCGTCGCCGACGCACTCGACCTTCCAACCGGGCAGGGTGGGCTCCATCATGGCCAGGTTGGTCTTGCCGCAGGCGCTCGGAAACGCGGCGGCAATGTACTTCTTGCGGCCTTCGGGGTTCGTTATGCCGAGGATCTGCAATGATGACGTAACAATCGTTGTTATTGCAACACAAGTCACATTCACTGTTTGATTGGAAGAGTTGTTTCAGCCCAACTTGCAATGAACACAGAACAGGGGTGGGGAACCTGCGGCCGGCGGGCCAAATGCGGCCCGCGTGAACATTTGATAGGGTCTGCATCAGAATATTAATTACACGAGTTAGAGTACAACATCGCGTGAAAACGAAAATCCATAATAAACAGGTAGTTAGTGAGGCAAGAGATGTCACTCTTCCTCATATTTATATAAAGGTAGAATTTTTGAATGAAAGTTATTGATTTTTTCAGCCTACCAGCGATAATGCACAATTCACGCGGCCCGTGATAGTGAACAGGTTCCCTACCCCTGACACAGAGCAAGCACAGCACGTCCGACTTGTAGTTGCTTCAAAGCAAAGCTGTATCATTCCCACAAGCACGTTGTTGAAGTCGTCTAAGTCAGGTCTGCGGCACAAAATACCCCTAAGTTTTGAACGCAGTCATTGAAAGTTTAGCGCTCGCCACGCGTTTTGCGCTCAAGTAGCTGCTGAAGTACTCTTGCCGAACCGGCGCTACTGGAAGTTCAACGAAGCGCTGCATGAAGGGCTCTTGGCGAAAAAAGCGTTGAACAAATTTACCAAGAAACAAAACCAGGCAGCGCCAGGCCCTGCTCAGCTCGTCACTCGGTCAACTGTCCCGTGCCAATGCAAATACGTTGCAACAAACACTGCAGGGTGTTGCCGCGTGCGAACGATGAAAGTGAGTTTAACTCGGTTTGCTCTTCACTTGAACAAGGCAAAGACAACAAAAGATCTGAGAAAGTTATTTTTGTCAAATTGAAAGACTTCAATCGATGTGTGGTGAAACTGATAAGTCCCACACTTTCTCTGGGCATGTACCGCTTCAGCATTACGATAGATGAGCACGCACCCCTAAATTAGTTTATGACAATAAGGCTTCAGGAGGAAAATAAAAATATATTTGCCAATAAGCATATAACGAATTTTGAAAATAATATTCACTGATATATGTATAATTTGAAATGGAAAATATATAAACATACTTTCTCCCTTCTATTGCTAACCTTAAATGTACCCCTTCAGATTAACAAATGTACCCCTAGGGGTACATGTACCCCAGTTTGGGAACCCCTGCTTTAGGACAACGGTCATTCATTAAATTAAGACATGTCAGCCGAGACATTGACTTCTTTGAGTTTCTGCAGGGAAGAACTCGAAAAATTATAACTGTAGTGTTTCGCAACCTGATGACGATTTCACGGCCAAACAAAAAAACTACAAACATGTAAAACTGTTGAGGAATGGTAATTTTCTTAGCAACGGCCCAGCGAAAGATCTTGCAATCGCCTGCTCTAACTGCACCGTGACTTTTCGCGGCAGGCAACGGCTCAAAGTGAGCAACGCCCCTGACACACCCAGTGTGACGACAACACCAACCCACCAGCATGTGCTCCGCCAACCATCCTTCGCTGCGAGCGATCGTCGATCCGATTCTCAACGCGAAACACTTCTTGCCGAGCAGCGAATTCCCACCGTAACCACTGCCGTACGAGATGATTTCGTTCTTGGCCGGAATGTGGGTGACCAGGACCTTGTCAGGATCGCAGGGCCAGTCTGCGACCAGTTCGCCTGTGGATCGAATCAGGAAATATTTAAAGACGTGTGTTTGAAGAACAGTGGTAATCGCACGCTCCCAGCTGCAGGCAGCAATTCGAATTCGCTATATTCAGTGCAATTAAATCCGTCTCAACAGATCCCGCATGACAGCGTCGTTCTCAGTAGGGCCTGTTGAGCTTGGGTTTGCGGTTGTGAGATCTCTTTTCCGAATAAGGTGCCCTCCACTCAATTCTTCTGTTCCCCACCCCACCCGCTAAGCAAAACTCGGCAACGCGACTTTTCGCAAAGCAAATAACATCACCAGAGTACGAACAAACCTGGGCAAATAATACTCCCTACACCCTAACAAAAGAGAAGACAGCAACCAGAGAGCGAAAGGTCGGTAACAACTACCTGCTCGAACCACACTTACGTGTCAACGGTTTCGGACAACCGACCGAATGCAGGCATTTGACATAGTTGTCGTTGTTAATCAGGTTGAAAACCGAGGGGGTGATCCTGGTCATGATGCGCATGCTTGCCACAACGTACTTGGAGTCGGTCAACTGGACGCCGTTCTTCGAAATGGTTCCGCCGACCGGGCCCATGCTGAATGGTATCACGTACATGGTGCGACCTGGTGTCGAAATAAATGATGAACATTATTGTCATAGTATAGTTTAGTGCTATCGGTGTTCATACGGTGGAGCTGTACCAGATACAGTAGCGTAACTGACGGGGGGGGGGCGGGGGCAATTCGCCTCCCTGGCAAGCTAAATGTAAAAACTGGGCTCCCTTTAGCTGACGTTTTGATATTTATTGTTCTTCTGGTTTTCAGTAAGTTGTTGTTTTTTACGTTTTTCGGGGTGTTTTCGTTTTATTAGCTAGTATAGGCATCCACAACATCCGGATTCACTTCCATTTCTTAACGTTTTTTTCTGAGTGTTGGCTAGTGCCCCCTACAGTGGCCAGTGAGCCCCTTTCAGTTAAGTTTTGCCCCCTTGGCTCAAACCTCTGATTACGCCACTGACCAGAGACTGACTTTAGATGAAAACCTTGGCAGGGCGCAACAAGGGGGTGTAACCGCGCAATTGCCCCCTTCCCAATTTTGAAAAACATGTTCAGTTGTTGCCGAAAATATCAGCTGGTTTCAGGTCAGCTTTGCTGTAACGAAACTGCACACAATATAGGCATATGCAAAGTTTGGATTGTTTCTTGTTATTTTCTGGTTTTACTCATAGTTTTCTACATACATCATTCTTTTCAGTTGTTTTGCTTTTTATGTCATTAAGGAATTCACACGTGAAAAAACGATTGCAACATAAGGCAGCCACTGTACCTTTCATACATCCGGGAAACCTTTCCCCTACGGCAGTTTCCAAGGCTGACGGGGACATCCAGTGGCCGAGGAGACCCTCAACACCCTCTTTCGGTTTGGGGATCGTTTCTCGTTCATTTTCCGTCACAATCACTGTCTTGCTTTCGACTCGGGCAACATCGCGTGGATCCGTTCTAGCATACCAGCTGCAAATATAATCAGAAAACTGTTCCGTTCTAGCATACCAACTGCAAATATGATCAGCAAACTGTTACAGTACGCCTATAATAAAAAACTTTAATTCTTCTGTGGCATCTTTTGACAATAAACGTAATGCAGTTTTCAAACCAGATTTTAAAGCTTAAATTACACTTATTAAGCTGATTCCCTCATCAGCTGAAGTTTTAAGCGCTGCGTTGGCAATCCCATCGACATATGCATAAGTTTTTATTTTTAGTAAGAGGGAGGGGTCACTGCCAAGATAGCAGTGCGTGCCTGACTTGTCAACACAAAAGCCATGCGTGAGGTCTCCAATAACATTTCGGCAAAAACAAGTTTGACATTTTGATGGACGAGCAAGCTTCGTAACTGCATCCCATCGGGAATTCGCTGACAAGACAAGCTGAGTCGACGTGCATGACTCATGCTCAACCTCGGTTGTTCATACAAAAAGGAATTTTGCCATTTTGGTTCGCCAGAGGAACCTTATGGGCATAAACATTAGAAAACAATATTGAAAAGTAAAACATTTTCATGTCTCAAGCAAAATTAGTTTTTTTGCATGTAGAACCACACACTTAGCAGAATACAAGTTTGATCTTCAACCGACCGCAAATAAAAGCTACTGGCGGAATTTCTGCATTTTTCCCACCTTTTTGGTGTCTAAACTATGCACAACTCCCACAGTTTGAGAGAAACTGTTTTTTTTTTTTAAACAAATGTTTCGAAATACAACACGTTTGTTTTTTCAGGTCAGATGAATTTGAAAATGATTGCTGATTTGTTTGTAAACGCGCCTGTTCAAAACATCTGAAAAAATTTTTGATTAATCTGGCATGTTATGGTAATATTTCAAATTTGTTATCGTTTTTCAAAAAAATACTAAATAAACGACTGCTTTCAAGAAAAACAGCATGAGCAAGTACACAAATTAACAGATATCAAAGTTTCTAAGAGGTGTTTTCGACACAAAACAGTATAATTACCAATTTTGGTATTTCGGTAAAGGTTTTATTTCTCCGGAATCTTGCATTTCCCGAAGCAGTCGCTTGTTTTCTTCCTCCGATCCATCACAGATGTGAAGATCGTCCGGTTGACACAACTCGTACTTTTCAATGACGTAGTTCTGATAACGACATTAGATCCTGGTAGAAGCGCGTTGACCGACGACGACCCGTGATGCAAGTTCGTAAAAGGTCAGTCAAATTGCGTGTTGCAAACAATGTTGCATTGTCAGTTCATTTTGACATGACGCTCGTTGACGCAACACAGAACAGCAACGAAAGCGCCCGTACTGCGTACATGACTGTTTGCAGAGCTTTTAAACATTTTCATTTAAAGCGAAAATTCTCCTCACAGCGATTGCGACACCACGACTTTCAGCATGGTAAATAACATTTAAGCAACACTTTCTTTGATACGAAAGATTTCGATTGGGCACAGACACGGAGCGGAGGAAAAGCTTGCTACAACGCACCACTAGCAGCCGCAAACAAGGCTCAAAAACGTTTTTGTGTGATTCACCGAAGGACAATGGGCTGAACAATTCGCCGGCTTGTAGCATCACGTGACTGCCTGAATCGAACCAAGCAACGGCTCATGTTCACCTTGACGCTCGGCGGAAGTCCGTCAAAGTCTCCATGGACGACCTTCGGGTGTCTGTCGACGTGGTTGATGGCGTTGAAGGTGGAGGCCGGTTTTGAAATTAATTGATAAAACGCACTTGGTCTGTAAAAGAATCGATACTGCAATGCTCAGTAGGCGGAAACAATCTGCAGCAAAGCATCGTTAAGCTGTCGTCAGGCGGAAGCCGCGCGCTCGTGTACATTATAGCATTGGGACATCGCGGAAAGCTTCAGTAATGCTCTGGAGCAGGGGTGGTCAACCAGCAAGCGAACAAGAGCCACATTTCGTACTGTGTTACCACAAACAGCCACATCATACACATGCACATCACCCCGCCTCTTCCTCACCCAAATACCTTTGCTCAGGTAGATTTATTGTAAACATCACACACCAACATGATAATGACAGAAATTTGCAAAGCCGCGCGAATGCGCCCGCGTGTGCATGTGCTTGCGCAAACCACAAAACACGCTTCCACGCAACATGGCAACTAACACGTGTGTCGCGCAAATATACCCGCGTGTGTAGGTGCTTGCACAAGCTACAAACACATTGCCGCGCAATGCGTGTGCAAGTCGCACCCTGACTTTCAAGGTGAGCAATTGGCAAAAATTTTTGCGACTTATACACGAACAAATGCGGTATTTACGCAAGGACCGCACTAAAAACCGGGCAGAGAGCCGCATGCGACTGGTTAGCCATATGGGCCTGCCAGGAGTTTTCTAATTTTTCGAACTCGCAAACTGAGTCACACGTGGCGGTTTCTACGCGGATTCTGGTCACGATTAAGGGGCAGTTTTCTGGCCAAACACTGGTTATGTTGCAATGTGATTGCAGACTTCAATTCAACAAGGCTTATTTCACACACCTTGTCACCTGCTTATTGCAACCTGCATTCCCTCTAAACCAGTGATTATCATCATTTTGATGTCAGCAATTTGATGTTTTAAGGAGGGAAAGTTAAGAATGAGCTTCAATGGTCTTATAATAAATACTACGGCCAAAGCAAACGATACAACTGACATCTTGCAAACGTTTCGATAACAACTGTTATCACTATTGCTATGCACTGAAGATGATAACAGTTGTTATCGAAACGTTTGCAAGATGTCAGTTGTATCGTTTGCTTTGGCCGTAGTATTTATTATAAGGCTATTTAGCACTTCCGCTTTTCGTGTACCAAAGCTTCAATGGTGGACATAGATTTCGAGCACGTAAATAGGAGTTCGCCGCTTTTTAAATATTAAAATACGTGTGCCACACGGGGGGACATCAAGACTTTGAAAATGAATATGTGGAGCATGATTACACTGCCCTTAATTTGTAGCAGTAACTGCGAAAAAAGCGAGATTTATCATTTTAGACCATTTAAACTATTTCACTCCTCCGACGCAGGATTCGATTTTGCTGACACGATAAACAACTTGTTTATGAAAAATTATAAACGAAATTGAAACGATTTCTTCATGGAGTACTTAAGGTTATCTTATACATATGCTTGTTGGGCTCACAATCGGCAAACAAGCTTCCGCTGGTGAAGACGCACTTGCTACCTTGCAAACTTTTTGCTGAGTTTGTTGCCAGCGGTGCAAGTTTCTAGTGTACAGTTATGTGAAGAACGCATAAACCGACAGTGTGTAACCGAACAAAGCCAGCGCGCATAGAAGTTTTGATATGAAAAGTATCGGAAAAGGTAGGCAATTAATTAATTACTGCGGGCAATTAAAGTATGCAATTAATTACTAGCACGTTTCAAAAAGATACAACGGCAGATCACAACAAAGTGACGAATAGCTTAGTCAGGCCTGATCGCCAACAAGCTGCGCATTACTCATCACAGAAGCGGAAAGTTTCTCTGTGCCCGAATTGTGACGCAATGCGCGTTATGAACGTGCAACAGGGAAACAACAATGGATGGCTCCGATAAAATATAGAGGGCAAAAGTCAGTCATTTATCGAACAGATCTTTTTTCTTGTGTTTTTACAATCGATATTCTCGTATGCATATGCGTATATCTCATGTTCTGGCGTAAAAATTGAACTGAAATAAAAGCAAATGCATTTTCGCAGAGTATTGCTCCTTGCGGTCCTGTCAAATGCGTTAAGTTCGACAATCGACACAGTATTCACAATACATCGTAAACAGCCTCCGCAGGTGATCTCACAGACACAAGAGCCCGCCGGAAGTTTGAACCACGTTTCGCGACTGCACCTTGAACTTGATCAAAAACCTGAAGATGAACGCGTTCCTGAACCGTTATGAATACGACACCACCAGCGTTACTTCCGTATCAAACAACGATAAAACTTAGGGGCAAAACTGTTCAAGAACCATGAAACTGTAACCAAAGTCCTGCGAAACCATTTTGATGGAACGCAAACGATTTGAGAACCGTTTCCGAAAAGTACAAGCTAACAAACCTGCTACTGCATAGTTAACTCTCGACTTACAATATGATTTCTCCCATGCTGCCCAAGTTTCTTTTCCACGCCGGCGATGTTGATCTAACTGGGAAAATGTGTTCGATACGGCGAGCAAAACGACTTTTATAGTAATTGTTGCGTCATCCGTGTATGAACGCACGTCTGCATCGCGTGACAGAAACCGCTGCTCGCCGGAAAGCGAAGCGCTTCCAGAGCTGCACGACTTGTTTTCGACCTGGCCAAGTCGGTGCAAAACCGCTTGGCCGGCGTTGCTTTGCGCACGAAGAAAGTACCGGGCAGGTGTCGGCAATCACATGTTTTACGAGGATGTTCAACATCAACATGCGGCCAATGGCGCTCGAACGAAACCTTGAGTTCCTCAGAAGCATCGGAATAGCGCAAAAACAACTGCGTTAAACTACAGGTGTACAACGTGTTTTACTTTGAAACATCGGGACAGCAATGAGGGTCATTCACCGTGAAAGTTTTGCGAACTAATCCGAAACTATACAATGTACGAGTTAGAAATGGTTAGCGAGGAGCGGGTTGTGGCCCAGTGGCCGCTTGTTGCAGACCCCTGGGAACTAAACCATCAATGTCTATTCTAGACGCATAAGCCAGAACTACCTAGAATGCACGAAAATTGGGAGCACTGCGTTTGCTCCAGTGCTCTTATGCAGGTTTAAATCATCAGGTAATCGCAAGCATCAGTGGTTTAACCATCAAGTACTCGCAAACGTTTACTTTATGAATTGCAGCAGTACAAAGTTGCTTGTCTGCATGGCAAGGAGAAAGTAGTTTCAAGCCTGATACTACTGCTACCTTTCCTGATATTGTACTACTGCACGAACTACTACAGCTATGTGCTTATTGCAATGCCATTCCCAAGGCAAGAAAGGCTTGTCAGGGTTTTACTTTTGAGCAACAAATATCCGCCAAACGAACAACAGACCGGCAGCACCAGCTTGCAGCGACGGCACTGATGTGGTCATGGTTAACTTTTCAATAGCCAATCAAATTATTCATCTTAAATTCACCCTCCCGTGTGAATGTAAAATAAAGTTCTGCATAATCTGTCGTTCCAGTATTTTGTAGACACAAGCTATTACCTTACACTGTAATTGGCTCTGACACATTTTACGAACGGCATTTGCAAAAATGAACATCTTGTAAAGAATCCAATCTGGTGGATATTGATATAATGTTGACAAAACAAATACAGTCTAAAAAGTCCAGAACCAATGCGTACTGCGTTCACACTCTTGAAATTGCAACACCATGTCTTCAGAAAACCAGTGCATGAACAAGGCAGTGCAGAAGTTAGTGCCTCCCACACTCAATACGTCATGACGTCGTTGAGTGTACTGAACTGAGCAAAGGTATTGCGGTGATCCAATAACCTCGACGAGTAAAAACATGTACCAGCCAACCCTCTGCCCGAGGGAAGGTTCCGCTACGGGTCGCATTTTATGGCCAGCGGTTTTTGTTCCGTTTATTTTTTATTCATTGGCGTTTTCAAGCTGGCAATAATTACCATGATAAATGAATTGTTACCGTAGTATTGATTTGTAAGATTGCTGTGAGTCAAAAGCAGGAGCGTCCGAACCATGAGCAACCGGTCAACCACAGCTCGCCAACGATTTTAAGCTCGTATCAAATTCCGAAATCGGATAATGGCCCGCACAAACTGCTTGGATTGAACTGCACTGCACTATTAAATTGGAATTCTTTCGCAGCTGTAGGATCAAAATGACAGCGCTGTCTGCTGCACATCAATATCATGTTAGCAATAACTTTTCTGTGATGACCTTGTTCAAGCACTTCCACATTTTCTGCCAAAGAAAAACTCGCACATATTATTATTGAAAATCTTGCAAATAAATATATCACAACATGTCTGCAGCAATAGAGAGGTACAAGTAGAGGTATAGGAGCTGGGGGAGAAAGCGCACCCCCAAATTTTATGAAAATTTGGGAAAAATCTTTAAAAAATTGGGTCAAGAAGATTCTACATTTTTTCACAATATTAATGAAATTATGCTTCCTTGTCATCAAGTGTGTAAAGAAAAATATATTGTGTCATAGAAAACACATTAAATGCATAGAAAATCTTTCAGTTTGATGAGGAATTGACTCAGTTGAAAGTTTTGGTAAAAATAAGGCACTTTCTCCCCCCAAAAAATTCCTCCTACACCTATGGATGCAAGAATTGTTCATGAAACATCGCTTATTTCGTGGAAGACTCAGGTGGCAGTTAGGGCACGCCTCGGACAGCAGGGGTTCAAATACGTAGACAAAGCTGATTTGGTGACCGCGATCATACGCCCACGCCACGCCGCCTGGTACGTCACTTGTCAGACGATTCCTGATTGGTCCGATTTAAGGGCTTGTTTGGTGACGAACAGGTTTAACGGCTGAGGTCGCGGATCCTTCTTGCGCCACGCAGATCTTCTCTTCTCACAAACAACGAAGCATTACTGTTTAACGTGGCACCAATCCTGTGACTTGGATATTTTTGGGGCTGCGATCGTACAATTCGAATTTCGAGTGTCAAATTACATCATACGAAAGTTTGATGTTTCATCACAACCGTCGTATGACGGTAAAAAAAGTATTGAGAGAATTATCAACATGTAGGCACTTTGTAGTTAAAACTGTCAGCGTCCAAGTAGAATCCGTAAACCTATAAGGATGAACTACATCACAGCAACAAAAATTCATTTTCTGTTAACAAGGAAGATGAGGATGCTTACACCGCAGGTTTAATATGCCCTCACTCCAGTCCCGTCACGTTATACACAATAAACCAAACCAACTGCCACGGGGGCTTTGGTGGGCCCCCAAACAAAGCTCCAGGACCCCCCAAATGGAAACATGAGACAATAAAAATCAGTGGGGTTTTTGTCAATTTTTGGAATGCCAAGCCTCCCTGCACAAACGAAAATCTTCCCTATGAAAACTTTCTGGCGACGGCTCTGCCTCACTCAATACCCTTTGTGGGGACTGATTCGTGGCTGTATTTGAAATCCATTAGACAGATACTGTAGAAGTGTAAGCTCTGATATTGCTACATTAAAATCCATCCACACTAGCTGCTATATAGATTAGAAACTGCAAACGATAGAGTATTTCTGGCGAAAGAACAGTTCAAAGCTCTATCTGAAAACCTCGTTATTTTAGTTTGTAAGACGCCAAGGCCAACAGCAGCACAGTGGTCAGTAGTCTTACCTGTTGTATAGCCACTGATAGCATGTTTCAGGTAATGTCAGATTTGCAGCTGTCGCATCTAATTGTGCACAGCAGTAGTCTTGTACACCACGCCAAAAGTTAAATTAATGTAATGAAAGGTTCTTTCCAAATTTGCGAACAGACCCAAATGTCCAAATTTAACATTCGATTAAACATGACGCTAAATAACAAAAACTACGACCGGCTTATCGGACTCAGATCTGAAATACACCAACTTTTCGGTACCGTCTGCGACAGGGATGGAGAACCTATTTACTATCATGGGCCGCATGAAATATCGCTGGCGGGCCGCAAAACCAACTTAATTTTATACTAAAATTCTACCTTTATCTAACTATGAGGAAGAGTGACTTCTGACTTACTATCTAAGGACCTGCTTATCATGGAGCTTCGTTTTGACGTAATGTTGTAACTCTAACTTGGGAACCAAAAATTTTGATGCGGGACATGTCAAAAATCCAAGCGGGCGGTTCGCAGGTTCCTCACCCCTGATCTGCGATAACAACAGTGGAGCGCCACTGACTTACACGACCAATTGCAAGGTTAAGTCTGAAAACGCAACGAGCGATTGCGACTGGACATTGCAAAACAAACATTGTCTGACAAACGCGACTCCGGTACAAACGAAAGAACCTTGTGACAAAGCATGAGGACGTGGCTGGGAACAAAAGCTCTGTTGTGCCGCAACTGAATTGCACCCTGACTCAATATTATTTGAGCATTTTGAATATCATCTTGTTTCTTATAGCACAGCATGTTCTAGTTTAGCTTGCTTACACATGCAATTTTCGATACGAAGTTCCAGTGTGTAAAGATTCTGCTTCGCTGAACTTTTGAAACTTGTCTCGCTGGATCGGCGTTTGATGAACAGTTGTGACCTTTTCGCATGATCGCTAATTTAAAAATGCAGCAATAACACAAGGCTTGCATATATTTTTCGATGAACTGCACATGGCCGAACGGGTATTTTTGGACACAAAAACCTAATTTCGTACATTTCGGCACCGCTGATGGTTCCACTTTGTGAGCGCCAAGCCATTACTAACATTATCTCTGTACAGAATAACTGAATTTTCTTGAAAGCAATTGCCTGCGTAAGATGCAAACGCGAACTTTTGCTTGCAACCTTGGCTTGAATACCCCAAAGCCAGTTAATTAAATTTACGGCACAGCGCACAAGATATAATTGTGAAGAAAACAACGGTTATCGGAAAGCGGACAGCGTCGCTAACACGTCATGAACTGCTGTGGGACAGTTATGCATTTGTTCTTGGACCAGTGCGCATAAGCTGAAGTCACAAAGCCCTATAAGCTTTTTTCTACAACTCCAGTTATGTTAACACTGATTGCCGCGAAGATTAACTTGAAGAGAAGCTGAAACGAGTGAGAGTATTTGAAGCAACTGCAGGTATCTACTTCTGGCACCATATGTGCGTAGAGCAGTGTTTCTCAACATGTGTGTGGCGAGAGCTTTTTATGTGTGCTGCCAATATTTTGAAACATACAGGACACGTTTGTTGGTAACAATAGTTGCTTTGTGGCCGCTACAATGGAGTGTGTAGGAATTGTTGCGTTTTTGCGCCAAAAAAATTCAAACGTGGTCATTGTGCATTGCGTGATTCACAGGAAAGATCTCGTCTACAAAGCTTTGCCAACAATTTTGCATTCAGTTATGAGTTACGTTATTCATGTGGTAAATTGCATAAAGATCTCGATCTCTTCAAAGTCCACTTTTTTCTTAACTTCATAAAGCGATGGATTCGGAATAAGAATTTTCGTTGCGTCATGCGGAGGTTCGTTGGCTTTCGAAGGGAAAAGGTGTGTAAAGCGTATGCGCTAACTGAAACCGAAGAAATTTTAAAAAAGTCTTTGGACTTTTTATTTAATACCAACTTTGGTGAATGAAAGTTCTTTTCCTTTCAGATTTGTTCGATAAACTGAATAGTTTAAATTCAAGTTTACAAGGGCCATCCGAAAACCTAATTACTAGAAGTTGAAAATTAAATTTTCGATGCGTTTTCAACGGTTGACGAACCTTCGTTAAAAATGAGGATTTTTCCAGAAAAATCGAACACACTGACTGATCTACAGTTATCACTTCGAATTTATTTCCCAGAATTTAGCGTAAACCACTACAAATGGGTAATTCATCCATTCGGGGGAAAAAACGAAACTATCAACCTACCAAACGAAGAAAATTAACAGCTTATTCATTTACGAAACAACATTTGCCCAAAAAGAGCATAAACGGCTTTGGCTGTCCACATGGAAATCTTATCCGGTGATAAGCTAGAAAGCTGTCACTACTATTTTAACAAGCATCTTCGTGGCTTTGCGAGTATGGATTTTAAGCACTGACTGAAGTTAGAAGTAAGAAAGGAGTGAGACTTCGTGAAATTGACGATGAAACACGAGTTTGCTTGATTTCGTTGGAGCCACGTATCATTTTTATTTGCTATCAAAAGCAGGCACAGCCATAGAATTGAAAAACATTAAAATTCTTAAGCACATTCACTGTATTGATTGCGTGAAATTGTGAGGCGTGAAATTGTGATGTTCAGAATTTTTCTAATGGACCGCAGCGTTGAAAAGGTTGAGAACCTGCACTGGCGTACAGAAAATAATTGTTTTGCGGCCAAAGTCACGCCGTTCTTCAGCGATACTACAGTTTTATCGCAGTTATTCCCGAGCTTTAAAATCATCTTCACCCTTCATAGTATATAAGCTCACCGTAGTAACAGTGGAAATATGAGTTTTTGCAGCTCTAAATATCAAAATGTGAATGAAAACCTCTGGAAACCTAGCAGCAAAAACCTTTCGCTAAACACAAACTTAATTGGATACAAGCATCATTTTACGTACGGAAATATTCTCTAACTCAAGCGTGTGACGAAGAGTTGAAACCAGAGGGAAATTTTTCTAAAAAAATGAGAATTGCGAATCAACACTGAATATACAACGTTTGCAGAAAATCTTATAATGGAAGTGGCGCCGTTTCACGCAGGCACTGGTTCCGATCATTCATGTTTTGCTTGTGTTCGCAAATCATGCAACGCATCTGGTGTTGTCAAAATAGCATTGTTAAAACTCGAAGAAAATTTTGTTTCAACGCTGGTGTTTTCTGTTAATGGCATTGTTGTACTGACCGGAAAAAGGAAACTTCTTGCACATGTCTGATCAAATAATAATGGAAGACAGAAATTTCTCTTTTTTTACTTCTAACCATATTTTTGAAAAATTCTGTTTGAGTGAAAGATACCTACTCCGTAGGCCAACTATATACTATGATAAGATCAGTGTCTGAGTCTTGGGCTGGGAAATGATTCCTTTCGTTGGAGTGATCTTTTTGAAAACTACTTTTCTCACATATAGCAGTGGCTCACTCAAACATGGCAACAAGTCCTGTAACCATGCAATCGTGTAATTGAACTTAGTTGCTTGAAAGCGAAGACAGGAACTCGTTTGAAACGGAAAAACTAACTGCTGCCTATTCATTTTCAACATCATTTTTTAAAAAGTTAGGTTTTGTTACGTATCTACAACATGTTTTAATTGTCCTTCCCGGCATCCCATCACAAACATTGGCAAGTAGCTAGCATCCATAGCAAGGTTTATTTGCATTCAACAAAAACACAACTTCTGCATCTGGTAACAAATAGCTAGTTATATGAGGCGTGTGTGAAAATGAAATGCTGACAAATTTAAGGCGGCAGAGCAAAAACAGCGGAAAAACTGAGGCACTGCTGCCAAAGATTTTGCCGTGAATGTTTCTGTAGAAGAAACCAAGCGAATACAGCTACAACTGTGCTCAAAAATACAAGTAAATTAGCTAATTGCGACAAGCATTGCTGAACTTTTTGTCTCCTTTATAAGTGTTGGCCAAACACTCGAAAGCCAGCAGGTTGCCCCAGAGCAGCTTGCAATCACATCAAACGATAAGTACCTGGAATCTCACGTCACCGACGACGATCTCCAAACACGGCAGACCAATCTTATTTGTTTACTCATTCAGGTTCCCAAATTTGGTGGATGATCTAATTTGATGGCTTTTTGGTCGAAACCATTCATTTATTATGTTCAAGCAGCTGGGGGGCATAAAAAAATTTTGAAAAAAGCATAATTTAGTATTGTCAGCCTACTCTTATTCGAGAGCGTTGGAGAGACGTCACAGTAACAAACACCACTGACAGCAGGAACCACAGCCTTGCGGTGAAAACATGAACTATTTGTTCAATATACAACAAAGGAAATGCTGACTGTACAACTTTTCATGCGAATCTCCAAATGAAGTTTTGCAGAAATGACGACAGTTTTACAGGCGCGCGAAGCAAAACTTTTAACTGCAGGAAATGCAAACAAAAATTGTTTTGCTGATCTCACGATCAACGTGACAGGACTTGGCTGTGGCGGTCTCCTCGAGCTATTTTCGAAATGTGCGCGTGGTCTTTCCAACGATGTGCAATTACTTCGTTGAGCGTTTGCATCAAATAAGAAAAAAAATCTTGAGAATAATTTTTAGGGACAAAAGTATTTTCTTTGCGAATGTGAAAGGAAAGTATAACCTAAAATCTTGTGCTGGGTACACACAAGTCTCTGAAATGCCATTGATTAAAGCACTGCGCGAAGTCGCCCTTTCGAAGCGAAAGGTCAACAAGGAAAACATGATAATTTTTTTGCAACCCTGCATCAGCGCAGAGACCGCACCAAACAACAGTCCGCTTAGTATGAAAACATGAACAGTTTTGCTTTAATCTTTGCACTCCAGGTTGATTTTGCGTCTGACCCAGTGATGCCAGGTTATTATGCAAAAATAAGCAAGAAACTTTGAAAACCAAGCCAAAAATAGGTAATTTAACCAAAAATAAATAAGCCCAACATGCGTTCATTCAACAAAATGAATAATTAACAAGAAGATCATATAAAAAAGCAGGGAGGCAAAGCCGAAAAACAAGCCCAAAATGAGCAAATTTTCATGAAAACACGTCCAATATGCCGCTGACAGTAAATTGAAACCGCAAAAGTGCCATAAAATTGGATAAAAAAGCAATCTGCAAAAAACAAGCAAATTTCGATTAAAACAAGCCCAACAATAAGCAACCCGCAAGTCCTCAAAAAAAAACGCAACTCCACAAAAAACAAGCCCAAATTTGCGGGAAAACCACAAGGCTTAACAGCGATATGGTTTGCAAGCCTGGCTATACATCGCTGATACTGTATTGTAGGCAAATGCGAGGATTTTTTGGTGTGGGAGAGCAAACAACTGGATCACAAACACCGATGAGTCAACAAGAACCCGGTTCGTGCCGTACAGCTCTGCCGCTGCTGGGTGTCGAAATCTCTCCTGTGTGTTGCGCAAGCGAAAGCGGCTTGATCACGTACGAAAAAAGGAGGCAGAGAGTTGGTGTTTGCAGCGCTGCGGACGTTCACGGCGGTGCACAGCACGTTCACACATGCACGTGAGTTCACTGCTGGGCCACATCGAAGGAAGAGCGTATCTTTAGAATCAGACTTCGAATTTCGCAAATACGATTAGAAAGGGGCATGGATTAAAAACGATAGAGCATAGCAATCACTGATAAGTCAATTCGGTGCGATTTAAATCGTCGACCGAAATAAAGCTGGTAACGCATAAGCACGTACAAAGTGGAACAACTAGAGAGCAGGTAAACCCATAGAAAAATGGCATGAAACGTGCATGAAAACGGAACAGCCACCGGAGCCACGCAGACTAGTCACACATTTTCCAATTCGCTCGCAACTGCATTCCCAAATGAAATAGATTGAGCTCATCTCGACCGCACATGACAAACCCCTTGTGCCAATTGCGAGCGGCCATTATATTTGCAATGGAGATTGTCTGGCATTTACTATTGAATCATGCAGAAAATTTAGATGCCAACACGACTGGTGGCGGCGAAAGTACGTAAGACGGTTACCCAAAGTCTCGAAAGGACATCAAAATCAAACTACTGATAGACAGACACTTATTGTTTTCATGCAAATATCATTTCCCTACAGGAGTTATGCGCAAATTACGATTGCATTGACGACATTTTCTAACATGGTACCGAACAAGGGTCGTACCTGAGCACAACATCAAGGTAGACTACTGAACGCTGGTGCGAGTATGACCCATCACACCACCGGCAAACAGCCGGTTGAACAAACAAGCGATGTCGGGCAAGCGTGACGGGCTGCCACCCGATTGGTTAGGAAACCCGGGTGGAGACGTTCTTTGTTGGCACGCAGAATTACGCAATTTCTCATCAGCTGGGCCACTATCGCGATGGAGCGTTCTTCAAGCAGCGGTGTTGCCTGCTGCGTGGTTGTGTGCATCCCAGCACGTACACACAGATGCAGCAAGTGTTTACTGGCAATTTTAGGAGACCTCGATCTAAACAACTGCTTTCAAACCTTCGTCAGGTTTGGTGTCAGGCTGTTTACCACAAGATTGATTTGCAAAACAAAATACCTTCACAAACTTCATCAAAAATAGGTGAAATTTTCCCTAATGATACAAATTTTTCTTATATAGACAAGCTAACCCACAAACACTAAGGTTGCTATACACACACATGGCAGGCTTGCAAAGGTGATGAACTGTCTGTATTACAAAGATAAACTAATCAACTTCAACAATCATGGTAGCATGTATGAAAACCAACTTAGTGTTTTTGCATTGAAAAATTCAGTGCACATTGTACAAAAATATCAATATTTTGTTGTTCCAAATACAAAAAGCAGTCAGGCACCACCCTGATATGTGCAAGCTACAAGATTTGTTCCATGAAGTTAATTTACGTTTTGTCAATTGGATGATAACTTAATTACAGAAGTCATGTCTATGAACTGTGCCAACAGCTTGGGTAGCTAAAAAACAAACATCAGTGTAATGAATGCTAATTGCCAAATGTACAGTAGCAACTTACCTCCAAAAAGTGCGAATGGCAAGTACAGCTGATGGAGCCATTGAGGATGTTTACCAAAACAAAAAATTGCCTAAACTGCAAAAGTGCTACAAAAGATGTGTATTCTTAACAAGGTCTGCACAACTACAGGTACTTTTGTCTAGTTCTAAAGCCTGTAATAGAACATGAGCAGAGAGGAATTTGAATGAAAAAGTAATACTTTGCCATCTTTCAGCAATACTTAAAGTGAAAATATATGGAGAAATACACATAATAGACTTATGGCAGCAATAAATACCTTCACCACATAGTTCAATAGTTACTTGTAAATGAAATAGACAATTGTAAACGCTGCGTTGATTATTACTTTTGAATTCCCTATAAAATGTTTGTTTTCCCTCAGTTTATCACCCAATCCTGAGAAATATGCACAAAGTTTTAAGCATCTGTTTCTTTCATGGCTTCGATAGTATGTAACTTATGTTTTCATTCAGCATATTAATCCTAGGACTAGAATTTCCAGAAGGAAAAGTGGAAACATCTCCATTTCACTAGTCACTACATGGACTTTCTACCTTTTCAGGCACCTACACTGCAATGTTCTATGTTGACAGGAAACTGTCATCTTACAATGACTGAATTAGAACCTTCGGCCAAACCCTCATTGATCTTCTTGAAGGTCAACCACAGTGCAGAATAAATAACAGATATGCTACAAATGAATCATTTTCATTCTGTTGCACTGAAGGTGCTTCAAGGCCTTCACCACCTTGATTGCATAAGGATGACTGGTTTTCAGCCTAATGGCAAAAGATGGTAAGCTTTTGTGTTTTTTAGGGTATATTAATATGATCTATCACTCACTGCAGAACGAACTACATAGATATTAAGCTAGGGCAAGAAACAATTTTGTAGAATTCAAAGTAAAAGAGAATTTCAACTCTTCTGCTTAAATTACTCAGTAATTAACAGCAGACAATCTCTTCTTAGCAGTCAAATTGAAACAAAACTATTCAATACAGGACTGTTGCATTGCAAAATGCAAATAGTTGCATGTAATTTTGATAACTTAAAAAATTTGCGAATTGCAATGGTATGCACAATTTTTTCACCCATACATATACCCAAACAATAGCGACTCCAAAAGCTATATATTTCTAAAATTGTGGATATTCTAGAAACAATGTTAGTATTTGTATTGCTTGCAGCTTAGAGCGGGGGTCTCAACAGTTTGTGAAGTCATTTCATCTGGCCTGCACATGCTTTATCAATAATGACAAAATAACATTAAGATACACTAAAACAATGAATGACATTGCATAAGATGGCCACATGAATGTATGTTGGCTAAGTGCTCCTGCCCTGCAGGCTGGCCCAGCCTTAGTTGATATGTTGTCACAATCTGAGGTCTTTGTTAATATTAGGTACATGCATCTGAAGTCAGATTTTCCCACTATGCTAAAATCAAGAAGTAGTTTCTCCATTTTTTAAAAATGTACTTTTATTGCTAAGCAACAATCCTGTTTTGAAATTCTTTCATTTTGGACTCTGAGGGGTTTGTGTTCAGCTCAGCCGTCCAAGTGTTTGTGAAATAGCTTATGTGGCCCTTGGAAAAAAAAGTTTGGAGAGCTCTGGCATGGAGTAACCAAATGGTTTGGAGATATATTTTGTTATTTTTACCCATCTTGCTCCAATCAATTTCTTCAGTCAGTTGAATGACATCATACAAACCACAGTAACTGAACAACAAATTGCACATCAACAAACCACTTGTGTCTGTACATTGTTTTGTAACTTTATAGAAAAATGAAGTGAAAGACATTGCCTGTCTAAAGAATCAATGAACTAAACTTTAGCTATGATAGATCATATCTCAGCGGTACAATGACTAAAACGATGGAGTAGAAAGCTCAAAATATGAATAACCAAAGAATACCTTATCAAACTATGTTAAATACCTTAGGTGATTTAGTCTCAAGTATCTGTTGTAATAAAATAGAAAAGCTTGTATAATAAAAGTACCCAGGAAGAAGAAATTTAACTTAAAGCAGATACTTAGTTCAAGATAGTTTATGCAATGCTCACTTCATTTTTTCAGGTGTGAGGCTAAACATACATCTGAGTGGGACACTTTTTGCTTGAGGAAATCGAGCCATATCGTAATGGGGTAAATATAAACCAAACACCATAATAATCTGAATAGCAATGATAAACCATTACAGCATATTCACCACAAAATAAGCAGACCTGCACTAAATGCAACACATTAGCACAGCCAGAATGAGGCCGAAGAGGCCAAACCCCCCCAAAACAAACTTCCCATGACTTTTCACTGGTGTTTTATATCAATTTCAACTGTTCGAAAATAAACAGAAGGAACAGTCAGACGTATGTCAGGTGACTGGCCACATGATCTTAGTTAGTCTGTGGCATAAGGCCTACTGCATAAATTTTGAAAATTTTAACTGCAGGCAGATTTCCCAAGAATGTTATGGATAAACATTTTAAGTCTTAATCACTGATCCAAGATGATTTCCACTGCCGTAGTGCAGAACAACAATAGTTTGCCTAATGCTCAAACAGCCAGCCTTGTTTGACCTGTGAACTGTTCACGAGAACAGATCCACTCCAGATAACAGAGGAAGTTCAGTACAAAGCAACTGGATTACTTACATCAGTACAGCACCTTCGAAGCTTGACATTTACCGGAAACAGGCGCAGAACAAGGCTGGGTGCATACGTCTGTCTAGTCAGCCTAATAGAAAAAAGCTCATATGAGTATTGTACCAACTGAACTTCCATACAGTATTAGTAAACAGTAGTTTGTCTAGGCTAGCTAAGTAGCTTATGTGAAAAGAAATCAACAAACCACAGTATGCGGTATTCTGACCCAATACTTTTTTAACCACTAGATACTTTTTTTAAATACTTACCCAATACTTTTTTAACCACATTTACTGTTATTGAGGTCTGCTGGCTTCGATCGCAGTGGTGTCATTAAGCCTATAAACTGCTGCAAGCAACAGAAGGTTGGACATTTTTTGGCTTTAACGTTTCATTAGCCCGAAAAACTTCCTGGGTGTTCGATATAACAACAGTGCAAGCCTGCGATACCAGAGTGACCTAAATGCTGCACAGGATTCGTACGCACTCCAGTAGCCTCTCGTAAAGCCGACTTCGTCGGTACGGTGTGAAAAGACAGTAGCGGTTTGTTGAGGCGCTCGGTCCTGCTCCAGTCCGCACTGCGGCTGACTGTGTCTGACGCAGCGTGTGCGTCACAGGATGACGCGAGGTACGTAGAGTCGTAGGCCGTAGACAACCAATCCCAGACTTCTATGTCGGCTAGTGTCAATCAATCATTCGCGGACAGTAACTCAAACACTGACTGTACCCTCACCGTGAAAGACTGCACACATGCAGCATTCAAACTTAACCAATTAATTAAAGCCAAAAATCTCATATCCTATGGATGATTACATTGATAAGTAATGAATGGACAGACAAAGCACAGCTCATCTTTTCTAAATTTACTGTTTTTTACGCTCGATTAGTAGGCCTAGCAGTTATGTGCGCTGATGGCGCGTCGTCCGTAAGTACTTTTGAAGAGATGGATTTTCAGTTTTGGTGACGTTTTGCAACGAGAGATCAAGATTAACATGTATGATGACCATAGGCGTACGGGAAGGCATTTTACTGGGGGGGCGGAAAAAATTTGCCCTGAAAGTAACTTTTTTAGTTTAATCCGAATGGGGCCCGAAACCTCTTGTAAATTTGTTCTATGCAGTTGAATCCGTTTATAACGGCTTCGTCTGTAACGTCAATTCGCCTATAACGTTACATTTTGTTCGGTCCCGATGGCATCTTTTACACGCATTTCAATTCGTTTGTAACGTCATTTCGACAATAAAGTTCTTTATGCAATCCCCTAGAGGTGCTCTTACAGGCAAATTATGTAGTTACCTTGCTTGTTAACTCACTGGGGTGATGTTCCTTGCATGTTGTGTTCTCCCAGACAAGAAACTTTACGGTAATCGCCTTTACTGATGCAAATATATACGCGACATCAATGGCGCAACGCTAAGGTTAAAAGCGACGGTTCCGGATCGAAGGGTGTGACTCCCTGCACCTGCGTGTGTCATCGTTGCTGTGAGCTTGAGCAAGGCACTTAAAGACGCGCATGGCGCACTAAAAAGGGCCAAGCAGTCTCCGCGTCCGTGCGTCCCGCTTCTACTAAAGATTGCACCTCGGGAAATGAAACACGCACTTAAAAAGCATGTGCCAGTGTGCCCATACGTATTGTATCATATTTGTATACTGTGATTGTACCATGTACATACTGTACGATATTCCTATAAATGTAGCCTATAAAACACTTTCCAAGTACTTTATACAAGTATTGTCATTTGTAACACCGGTCCATATTACACATACCGCCACCAGGGTTGGTCCAAATTACACACTGCATTCACGAAACTAACTTCAAAATTTCCCTGCCTCAGCCAGCCAGCTAAAATTTGATGTTAAGATCAATGCTGCAACAGATAACAGAAGAGTTCTAAAAAAAGCACGAAAAACCTGGCGTTAAAAAAACGAGGACTTGGTCCTGATCAAAGTCATTATAACCAGTCACGACTTTAGTCCAGATTACACACTACACTAACCCAAATTACACGAATCACCCCAAGTGAATATACACTCAATATACCGCATTGAAAATAATTTCACTGTTCAGGATTTTTGAGCAGCTTGCGCTTGCCTTGAAAAACAGAGTTTTCCCTCAAAATTTTCACTGTATTGAATATATTTCTTACCATTTAAGATTTTTCAGCAACTCTGCGCTTATCCTGAAAAACAGAGTTTGCCCTGAAATTTTTCACTGTATTCAATATACTTTTTACATTCAGGATTTTTAAGCAACTTACCCTTGCCCTGAAAAACAGAGTCCCCTGAATTCGCTGTATTGAATATATACTTTTTACAGTGACGTGCGGTGAGGTTCGTGACTGGTGAGGCACTGTCTCTTTCAAAGCCAAATTTGCGAGTATATGAATTGAATGGAGTAGCATAAATTCACCACTCAACTGGCTGCTTGCAGAATGGCTATTGCTTATGTTTTCTACCCAGAACCGTCGCCAGAAAGTTCAATAAGGGGGCTTTGGCTCTGTGCGGGGCGGCTTGACATTTTTAAATTTACAAAAACTCACCTGATTTATAGTGTTTCATGTTTCAATTTGGGGGGCTTGGAGCTTTGTTTGTGGGGGCTTAGTCCCCAAAAGTCCCCCGTGGCGACGGGACTGTTTCTACCCCATATCATAATTTTTTACACACATATAGGTACAATGGCGATTCTAGATTTGAAAAAAAAGTAACATATAGGAGGACCAAATTGAAGTGACTTGTCACCTGCTTGTTTGACGGCTTTACTGAAAAGTTGAAAGAGTCTTACAACTTATGCACACGTTCAGAATGCATACAGTGATCCAATCGAGAATGCAGACCATCAGTATGATCGGCAGCTGGAGAGAACTTCAATGAAATATGTAAAGTAAAAGCACGACTGCGCGCAGTGCTGCAGATCACTAGTGCGCAACAACACGCACCAATTCACTTCATCCTCCCCCACCTGAAATCAAATCGAACCGGAGGTTCAAGGCACTGGCGAAGGAAGTACAAAACACGTTCGATACGAAGCACAAAAAGCGACCGACTCACTACAAGGTTACGATGCGGCCACAACAAGCAATCAGAAGCAACACGGAGCACATTTGCACGACCATGTTCATCCGTAGGCGTATCTTAAGGGTCCACCCTTTTTTTACTAGAAGATGACATCCTCACAAGGACAGCATCCCGGGTGCTTCATTCGCCCCCCAAACGCACATCCACACTTGGAAGCTTGAATGAAGCAACTATGTCAACACGTCTGCACACAGCGCCGCAGGTTAACGCCGCGCACTAGTGCGCAACAACACGAATCAATTTACTTCACAAACTGACTAAATAGTACTGGCTGTTCGCCATGTAAAGTAAGCAAACATGAATAAATGGAAACAAGAAGGACAACTAAAAAAATATAGCAGCGGCTCGTCTGTCATTACTCACGTCATCAAATCCCAAAAACGCTTCCTTCACTTCACAAGCCACATAATGACAGTGATCTGAGCTTTGTTTGTGACATCCGTTGACTCGTCTACTTCTGCAGCAACAAATGGGCCTGCACTTATCTCCTTTACGTCATATCTAACCACATCACCTATTGCTGCAACTAAATCGTTCTGAATTATGTTTGAGAAGCCAGAAAACATAGTAGATGTCTCTAAATATCTAGCTAATCTTTCGCAGCAAGAGTATGTAAAAGTTCCACAGTTGCCACGATTAGAGGAAAGCGAACTCTGATCGTTACCACAAATTGCTAATTGCTGTTTGGCTGGGAAGCAATTTACATTGATGATGTCTTACAAAATCTCTCGGTTTTCCCTTGCCTTAGCATTGTGAACGCTGATATTTAGTCTCCGCTGTTCGTTCAAAGTCAAAGTATATTATTGCGCTTCCAGAAGTTTTTAAAGCAGTTTTAGTTTTCAATGTTATCTTTTGACCTGGCATGTTTGCTGAGGCTTCTTGGTAGATTTTTCATGTCACAAAATCCTGTTGTAGTCCACACATTTTCATAGCAAGTTTTCCCTACGTGACTTGTCGGTCGTGCCAGTGATGCCATATCAGTGGGATAGAATTGCCTAGCTATGCCGTAACAATGAAACGTTTTCATTTATGCAGAGATATTGGCTGCCTCCCTTCGCCACCTTACCACTCTAGCTGCATGTCTGACCAGCTACTGATGTGGCATAACGCTGCATATTCAGTATATTATACACAACGTCAAGTAAGTGCCAGTCTATGGAATGCGAGAGCATATAGTAGAAGGAGTACATATATTAAAAGTGTATACAAACATTGCACTGTTACTGGCATGAAGGTTACAGAGCTGGCACAAGGTAATTGCACGGCAAACGCTCACCACCACAGTTTGTGACAAACTGCTCAATGCGAAAGCCACCCGGTGGAGGAGGAACAAGCAGTCGCTTCCTCCGTTCGTGACTTTCCCCTGACTTGAAGAAGAAATACGCAAATTCAGATGTATTGACTATGAAAATTAATATAACCATGCAATAATTGCACCTTTTCAACATGAAAGGTCAAATGTTTATTCAATTTGTTGTTTTAGATCCCTAATTCGTTTTGCGCATTTCATGATTATGGAAGGGGAGGAATTCCCTTCCTTGCCTCCCCTGACGGCCCGTCACTGATTTTTGTATCATTCAGATTTATGAACAACTTTCTCTCCCTGAAAAACAGAGTTGCCCTGAAACTTTTCAATGTGTTGAAATATTTTTTATCTTTCAGGACTTTTGAGAAACTTGTGCTTGTCCTGAAAAATACAGTGTGCCCTGAATTCACTGTATTGAATATATATTTTTAATCATTCATAATTTTGAACAACTTGCGCTTGCCCTGAAAAACAGAGTTTGCCCTGAAAATTTTCACTGCATTAAAATATTTTTTATCTTTCAGGATTTTTGAGGAACTTGCGCTTGCCCTGAAAACAAAGTTTGTTATGAAATTTTTCACTGTATTTAATATACTTTTTATTTTCAGGATGTTTGAGCAATTTTTGCTTGCCCTGAAAAACAGAGTGCGCCCTGAATTCACTGTATTGAATATGTATTTTTTATCATTCATAATTTTGAACAACTTGCGCTTGCCCTGAAAAACAGAGTTTGCCCTGAAAATTTTCACTGCATTGTATATAGTTTTTATATTCAGGGTTTTTCAGCAACTTGAGCTTGCCGTGAAAACAGAGTTTGCCCTGAATTTTTCAAGCCTGTGGGGGTGGCCGCACCCCCGCCTCGTAGGCCACTGACCCTGCGTGGTGATTTTCCACTGTAGTGAAGGTTGATCTGCTATGATTAAACCTAGGCATACCATACGTCCCGTTTTAGCCGGGACAGTCCCAGTTTAAACGCTTTGTCCCGGCGTCCCGGACAGTCAACCAAAAAATCCCGGTTAGGCATGCAGTCAGCTTTATGAATAACATGTGGTCTGATACAGAAGCAGAATGTGAAAGTCCTTATTACCTGTAAATTTAATACTACTTTTCCTGCTGTGATTTTTACGAGAAAATGTAATCGAACAGAGGCTTTTGGAAGAAAGTACTGTCATCAGAAAAGTGTGATTGGATTGGACGAATGTGCAAGTGCTGGAATATTGATTTGTTTCTTAGCAAAATGTATTATTTTAGTTTTTCTTGGTGTCTTAACTACAGGAATCCAAAATAGCTTCATACTCCAAGTAAGATGTGAACCACATACTTTATCTGTTACGGCTCTTTGTTCTGAAACATCTCGGTTTTCAATTACAAAAATATGGTATGCCTAATTAAACCTATCAAACCCAACATAGGCTTGTGAATATCGTCACAACCGCCCTAGAAAGTCTTCAAATCGTTTAAAATTTTGCTGTCTGGAAGTTATCTGCTGTATATGTCAATCAAACGAACTTGAACGTGAAATTAAGCAAAAAAATGGGGGGAAACAGGGGGCGAAGTCCATCCAGGCCTCCCCCTTAGAACCGCCATTGTGGCGTTATCATTGCTCTGTGACGTACGTTAATCGACAATGGAGAAGTTATCATGAGAATTTCTCGTTTATTGTTACATAACATAACATCACAAGGCAACGATAATGCCAGCCAGATTGAAAGCGAATGGAAAATTGCAGTGACGCAAGCGTCGAACGGTTTTATTCAGTCAGAATAAATCGTATGTTGAGCCCGAGTGACGCTGATGACCTGGGTCGCCCTGTAACAGCCTATTTTAATTTCAGGTGGTTCTCGATACGTTTGAAACTGTATCCGGATGTCGATTTCTGTACTACAATAAAATCCGAAATCACAGAAAATATTCCGATAAACTTCTGACAAACGCAAAAAACCAACAACCTACTGAAAACCAGAAAAATACTGAATACCGAAATATAAGATAAGTTGGGGCCGGTTTTTATATTTAGTTTTCCAGGGGGGTGGTTCGCACCCCTGCCCTCCCGTCAGTTATGCCACTGGCTACAACCAGTATTCTCTCTAAGATCTTAACAAACGCGAAATTGCACAAACGGCATTTTTAATAAAAATTTTCCCAAGCTTTCATCTGTCTTTCATCAAGTAAGACAAAGATCCTTTTGTTGCCATCTTCCTTTATGTTGTAGGCCAAATATTTTCAGACTCTTACGTCATACACAGCAAATAACGTTGAAATTACGATACAGCATAGTTGGCGCATCGTACATGGATTCCATGCAGTGAAGCTGTATTAAGCCGCTTGTAAGAAGCGCTGACGCATTTCACAGAAGCTCGGGTATTTAACAAGAATCCAGGATTGCCAATTTGGACTTTTGAAGCCAAATTTTGGAATTCTGGCTTTTTTAACGCACTCAGATTTTTTTAAATAAAAAATAACAGACAAAATCTGGCTTTTTTCTGTCGGGAAGCTTTGACCCTGAAGAAGGATTGGCTGAGCTGCATATTCACTACAGATCTCTTCTGACGAGAGTCTATAACCATGTAGGATGCGAACTTCCACTCTCCCGCGTAGACTTTGGTTCCAAATTCCTGTCTGAAATTTACACATTTTTATCCAAAAGTGAAAACAGGGAAGCTGATGAACATGGGCGTCGGAAGGGGGAAGCAGGGGGGGCTTTGGCTCTCCCCCTGGATTTTGAAATTTTCAGCAAAAAAGGTTGTTTTCTTAGTTTCGAGTGGGAAAAATCAAATTTCACCACTTTTGGACCCGCCTTAAAAAATTTAGGAAAAATACCCTAGTGGAAATCTCCTGGAAAAAATCCTTCCGAAGCCCATGCTGATGAAGGTAATGTGCAGACTTCAAAGAAAAGATGCAGAGTGATGGTTATGGAATACCTTTAGGTTTCCAGAGAACATAAAATTATTTGAAGTTTTGAGTACTCTGCATCCATGGGCGTCAGAAAGACTTTTTCCAGGGAGGGGCCAATAGTGGATTTTCCAGGGGTAGCCAAAAAAGTTTTTTCTGCGGGGCAAAAAGTGGCGAAGTTTCATTGTAACCACTCGAAACTAGGAAAACATCCTCTTTTGCTAAAAATTTTATGCGAAAATGTCAAATTTCGAAACACATGAGGGGCAAGGCCGCTTGCACCCTATTCTGACGCCCATGTCTGCATCCGAAGTATGATTTCACATCCTGCTAGACGTCCATTTTCACAACTCCTCTCAGCTTTCTTAAAGAAAGGTATACGCATGAGCAGGGGTCTAAGCGCACCCCCACAATTTTGATTTGTCTAAAATTCGGGCAAAGTCCTGAAACATTCGGGCAAAGAAGTTTCAACGCTTTTTTACAACATTAATGAGATTGTACTCTTTTGTTGTTGAGTGTATAAATAGAAGTGTATTATGTTATAGAAAACACTTTAAATAAATATACAGTATATAAAATCAACAAAGTGTTTCTAGTAACTTCGTGTTTCAGTGTGTGAGAATAGATGAGCAACCAGCAGCTACAGAAAATTTGTGGGGGAAAGTTTTCCACATACAAGTTTTTCTGGAAAATTTTGGGAAATTCTGGCAAAATATTCTTTACACCCCGCAAAAATTGCCTGTTCCTGCACCTATACGCATGAGATAGAAGAACAATATAGAAAACTGTATTTTGTGAATTGGGCAAACGAGGTAATTTTAGGTAGCATACTTCCAGACAGCAGAAGTTTGGATCGCGTGAGAAAGTATAAAAATGCTGCAGCAGAAAACGCTTTTAATAAGGTTGCATTGTATACGCATTGTCTTGCTTCACATTGCCAATTTCAAATGCAATAGTGGAACTAATTTTATCGACTGCAGCTTTAACAAATATAAAGTTAAGGAATCGCATGAAGCTTAGGATGCTAGATACATTGTTACGTATAAAAACGAACCTCAATTTCGAAAAAATATATTGCATAGATTTTACTGTCAGAATTGTATTGTATAACGTCTTCCTCCCACACGCAACGCCGTAGACTTAAGCATGCATATGGCAGTCACAAGATACACACATTTATGAAAGAACACGAAGATATGTGGCGGTACTAGAAAGCATACGCCTGATGGCGCTAACACAATTACTTTGATGAAGCACAAGCGTAGATATGTGTTAGCAGTAAAAGGCGCACGCAATGGTCGCGCCATCACGATAATTTTAACATGGTGTTGCGTTGACTTCAAAATAGACCGGTTTATAAAATGCATGGGGAGTGGAAAGCCTGCGAAGGACGAGGACAGTGGCGTAGCCAGCCCAAAATCTTTTTTGGGGGTTGAGGAGGACAAAATGTTTGATTTTAGGTGAATAACTATTTTGTTTGGGGATACCGCCTCTCAACGTGCGAAATGACTATATATGCTAAAAATTTGGGGGCATAGCCCCCTGGGTCCTCCGAGCTACGCTTGTGGA